>Ga0196899_1000094_pt1 | contig 44384 bp, 61 predicted proteins | sample VirMetDEL_Sep_01_FD_169095 | JGI IMG/M metagenome (GOLD analysis project Ga0196899, IMG submission 169095) | Aqueous microbial communities from the Delaware River and Bay under freshwater to marine salinity gradient to study organic matter... | ecosystem: Environmental > Aquatic > Marine >... | reverse complement strand
TTACTTTACTGAGGACATGATTGTTGAATATGGACCAAGTGAGTTACCGGATAGACTTAGGATTTACGGTGCATCCGACCATGCGGTGTCAGAAAAAGCACAACGTGACTACACAGTGCTTGGATGTGTTGGAATTGATGAAAATGATGATATTTGGGTTTTACCTGATCTGGTTATGGATAGGATGCAAACAGACAGGACAGTAGAAGAATTATTAAGGCAAATGCAGGATCATAAACCGACGATATGGTGGATGGAGTCGGAATTGATTTCCAAGTCATTTGGACCATTCTTACGCAAAAGAATGGTTGAAACCAGAACATATACAATGATTGATCCGGTAACACCGACTAAAGATAAAATGTCACGTGCCAGATCAATACAGGGTAGAATGTCGATGCGGAAAGTTAGATTTCCAAGATTCGCACCGTGGTGGACTGATGCTAAGAATCAGCTTATGAAGTTCCCATACGGTGCAAATGATGACTTTGTTGACTGGTTAGCCCATATCGGGTTAGGTTTAACAAAAGAATTATCGGCAGAAAGTTATAAGCCGCCTGTGAGTACATTACCACGCACAGGCTCTGGTGCTTGGGTTATCCATTCCGGACAGCAACAAGCTAAAAGAGAGGCAATCGGTAAACACTCTAAAGGATGGTAGGTAACTATGATTGAGAAAGATTACGACATTATGCGTCAGGATATGGACTCTGTTGAAGACAAATCAGGTGTTCAAAGGGGTCAACCTCAACCAGAAGAATCAGCAAGACAATTTGTTTCAAAGTGGCAAAGTCGCATTCGTGCGGCAAAAAAGCATTTTGAGAATGATTTTAAGCGTATGCGTGATGACATGATGGTTGCACGTCAGGGTGCATCTGATGAATGGATTCAAAATGATAATTACACCGTACCGGTGATAAACCGTTATTTGAATCAGTCAGTGTCGGCACTTTATGCTAAGAATCCTACAGCAAATGCTGAGAGGCGTAAAACACTGGATTTTGAGCTTTGGGATGGGAAGCCTGAAACCGCAATGGCGGCATTACAGCAGATTCAGGAATCTACAGCGATGCAGATGATGCCAGACCCGAATAATGTGTCATTACTGATGGATATTGAGCAGGGTCGTCAGCGTAAAACAATGGTTGATAAAATCGGTAAAACGATGGAAATCTGCTTTGATTACTTCGCAAATGAACAAAAACCAAGATTAAAACCGTCAATGAAGTCAATGGTACGTCGTGCCAAGACTTGTGGTGTTGGTTACATCATGCTTGGTTTCCAGCGTCAATATGCACAATTAACACCTGATGACACTGCAAGGCTTGAAGATGCACGCAATAAAATGGGTGAAATGCAGCGTCGTATGCAGGATTTCGTCGATGATGAGCTTAGTTCTGACAAAGAAGATCAGATTTATGAGCTTGAACAGTTGATAATGCAGCTTGAGGAAGAACAAAATCAGATTCTTCGTGAAGGACCAATCTTTATGTTCCCAAGGGCAACAGAAATCATTGTTGACCCAAGATGTAAACAGTTGATGGGTTTTATTGGTGCTGGTTGGATCGCACGTGAATTCCATAAGTCACCTGATGAGATTCAAAAAATCTATAATGTTGATGTCAGGGAAGGTTTTACACCTTACAGAGAGCATGGTGCAGGCGAATTAGCTGAATATCACAGAATGGCTGAGTCCGATGATGTAGAATCAGGTGAAAACCCGATCAAAAAAGACGGTTTGGTTTGTATTTGGGAGGTTTACAATAAAGAACTTGGTGAAACGTTTACAATTGCAGACGGTTACAATGGTTTCTTGAAGCCTTGCGGATCACCAGATTACTGGATGGAAGGTTTCTGGCCTGTATTTGCTATCACATTCAACGAATGTGAGTCAGAGGACAAATTATATCCGCTTTCTGATGTTCACCAGCTTAAACATGTTCAGGCTGAATACAATAGATCACGTGAGTATAGAAGGCTTCACCGTGAGGCGAATAAACCTAAATATATGGCGATAAAAGGTAGGTTGTCAGAAGCTGATAAAGCGTTACTTGCGTCACATCCACCACATGCTTTGATCGAATTGGACGGTATGGGCGGAAATGAACAGGTTGGTAACTTAATACAACGCTTTCAGTCAGTGCCGGTTGACCCTGCTTTATATGAAACTAATTCCGAAATGGAAGATATTTTGCGTACAGTGGGTGCTCAGGAAGCAACAATCGGTGGTGCATCTGGTGCTACAGCAACAGAAGCGTCAATTGGTGAAAATTCAAGAATGACAAGTTTATCATCAAATGTTGATGATTTAGACGAATTCTTGACTGATGTTGTGTCAGCATGTGGTCAGTTAATGTTGATGGAATTATCGGCTGAGACGGTGAAATCTATTGCAGGTAAAGGTGCTGTATGGCCTGAGCTTGATAAAGAGCAAATTGCTAAAGAGGTTTATCTTAAAGTGCGTGCCGGATCATCAGGTCGTCCAAATAAAGCAGCCGAACTTGCGAATATGGAACGTGGTATGCCGTATCTATTACAGTTACCAGGTGTTAATCCTTATCCGCTTGCTAAACGTTATGCTGATTTACTTGAAATTGAACTTGATGACATAGTAATTGAGGGTATGCCTTCCATCACAGCACTGAATGCCCAGATGGGTCGTACTCAAACAGGAGTGGGAGCAGAAGGAACACCAAATGATCCAAATTCACAAGGATCACAGGGTGTTTCTAATAGCCCATCGACAGCACCGAACGAACCTGGGGCGCAACCTGCATACACAACACCTAGTGGTGGAGTATGATGGAAATTCCCATATTTAGTTTTGTGTTGACTTAAGTGTCAGTTTTTGGCATAGTTTTTAATATGAACGTTGTGATAACGTACAAACCCTTAGATGGAGGCTAGTATGTCGAAAGACAAAATGGATTCGCCATCCAGTGAAGAAAATATTCAGGACGCTAACCAAACTGAAAATTCGTCCGCTTCAGATGAACAGGACTTTGATAATAGCACCGAAGATTCGTCCGCTTCGGGAGAGTCAGAACCAGAACTTTCTACGCTTGATCTCGTAAAAGAGGCAATTAAGCCAGAAAAAGAAGGTGATGATGAAACTGAGGGTAGCTCGGAAGAAGATGAGTCAGATGAAGAAGATGAGTCGAAAGACAAGTCTGAATCAGAAGATGATGATTCTGATGAACCAAGCGAAGAAGAGTTGAAGCATTGGAAGCCGAAAACTCGGAAACGTTTTGAACAGCTACAGGCGAAATATCGGGATGTTAACCAACGTCTTGAGAAAGCTGAAGCGGATGCTGGTTGGAAACAACAATTTGATACATTCCTTGAGACAAATCAAATGTCGATGGAAGAAGCAAATAAGTTGTTTGAAATAGGTGCGTTAATGAAATCCAACCATATGAAGGCGTTGGAAATGATTACTCCTTATTATAACCAGTTGCTTGAAGTCACCGGTAATGTTTTACCACGTGATCTTCAGGAGCAAGTGAATCAAGGGTACATTACGGAAGCTGCGGCTATCGAAATGTCTCGTGGGCGTGCTCAGAATCAGCACTATCAGGTGCGGAATCAGCAACAACAGCAGCAGCGTCAGCAGCAGGAAGCTGAGAATCAGAAAAAATTATCTACTGATATACAGGTGGCGTTAGCCAACCTTGAAAATTCATGGCAGACATCCGATCCGGACTACAAAACAAAAAGCAACCGCATTCAGGAACGTGTGAAGTTGATGTGGTATGAGGCTAGTCGAACAGGAAAGATGCCAAGATCGGTAGACGAGGCTATTAAAATGGTCGAAGGTGCTAAAAGTGAAATTGATAAAGAATATCGTCAATTTAGACCTAGAAAACCAGTTAGTGTTGTCGATAGTGGTGGAAATTCTGGACAGACAAAACCTGAGCCAAAAACAACTTTAGATGTGATCCGTCAGACTGTGGGTGCGTAAAAACGCAACTTTAATATGTCAGGAGACGAATTATGGCTTTTACAGTCCAAGAACTAGAGAATATCGCTAATGCGACTCTCGATCATCACATGGATCGTGGCAAAATTTATTCGCAAACGATTCAGGATAAACCACTTTTAAAGAATTTTAACGCTAAAGCTAAGACTTTCCCTGCCGGTAAAGAATATCTTACTGTACGTGTTAAAGGTGAGTATACAACTACTATTCAGGGCTTTAGCCATGACGATAGCGTTACTTACCGTAACCCGACTAACATCAAACAAGCTACTTTCCCATACAAGCGTATCCACGCTGGTATTGAAGTAACTTTTGATGAGTTACAGCGTAACGGTATTTCTGTTACTGAAACAAGTAATGGTCGTAGCACATCTAATCACTCAAATGCCGAAATGGAGCAGCTTGCAAACCTGCTTGATGACAAAATTGAGGATATGATGGAAGGTCGTGCACGTGGCATGAACAACATGTTCTGGCGTGACGGTTCATCAGATAGTGAATTAGTACCTGGTGTTAAATCATTTATTTTGACTGACCCTACTTCTGCTACAATTGTTGGCGGTATTGACCAGTCTACAAATACTTGGTGGAGAAACTTGGCTACTTTGAACTTGAGCACTGCGTCGCCTTCAAGTTCAACTATTGCTACTGCTATCCAAACTCAAATGCGTCAATTGAAGCGTTACGGTTCACCTAAACATGTTATGTTTGCTGGTGCTGACTTCCTTGATGCGTTAGAGGTAGAGCTACGCACAAACGGTACTTATACACAGAACGGTTGGGCACAAAGTGGTTCAATTGACATTAGTGTTGCAGATGCCAACTTTAAAGGTGTTACAGTTAATTATGACCCAACTTTGGATGATGAAGGTGAAGCTAAATATCTATACACATTAGATATGAACGCTATCTACCCTATGTACATGCAAGGTGAGCGTAATAAGCGTCATAGCCCTGCACGTCCGCACGACAAATACGTAATGTATCGTGCGATCACTGACGTATGTGGTCTAGTATGCAGACAGCGTAACACTAGTGGTGTAATCACTATTGCTTAATTAACCGATTTATTTAGGAGATTTTATAATGTTTAAAACATCTGAAACTACTGTCGGTTCTGCTGTTGCTACTTCAGGTACGATTACTTTCTCGTACCCTGCTAACACCAGTGCCGGTTCATTTGCAGCTTATGGTCATAAGATTTGGGTTGATAAATTCCAGCGTTTGCTGGCATCACCTTCTGATTTTACTGTATCATTCGGTGCATCAAATATCACTGTTACTTACTTAGGTTCAACAACTATCCCAGTTGGTGCACGTTGCAACGCTCAATTTAACATTGAAGGTGGTGATGACGGTGAGCTTCCGACTGATGTTGATGAGTCTGAAGTTAAACGTACATCATTGTCAACTGTTGCTACGGTAAACCTTGGTTCACCTGACACAGCAGATGCTAACGGTTATGTTGAGTCTCAAGACTTAACTTCTGCCGGTGTATTTTCTGTAAACAGCACTGCTGCTGCTGCGATTGCCGCTGCTGCACTCGCTGGTACTGCTGATGTTCCACGTAACGTTGTTGCGGCTTGGACAGGTACAGCAGTTCTTACAGTTACTGGTACTGATGAATATGGTAACACAATTGTTGAATCTTCAGCTTCTGGTACGTCATTTACTGGTGCTAAAGCATTCAAAACTGTTACTGGTATTTCTTCATCTGCCAACATCACATCGCTTACTGTTGGTACTGGTAATGTACTTGGTTTACCATTCTTCATTGGTGATGCAGGTGATGTTCTTCAAGAGCTTGAGGACGGTGCATTGATCGGTAAAACTGCTGGTCGTGTATTCATTCAAGATCACATGCTTGAAGCAGCAGTTAATGCTGGTACATCATTAGAGCTTACTTCACCGGTAAATGGTACGATTAAGAAATTAACTACTGTTGCTCGTGGTACTATCACTACAGGTGGTGCTATCACTGTTGAAGTCAACACTACAGCAGTTGACGGTTTATCTGTTACTGTTGCAGACGCTTCAAGTGCAGGTGATGTTGATTCTGACACTCCAACTGAAGGTCACGCTTCTACAGCGGTATCTGTTGGTGACAGAATTGAAATCATCCCTGCATCTGCTTTCAACGCATCGGCTGACATCTTCGTGATCCTTGAGATTGAAGTTGCTGCTGGTGACCAACTTGAAGGTACTTTGGTTGCAGGCGTATCTGCCGCTGCTACAGCGACTACAGGTGATGTTCGTGGTACTTATACACCAGCGACTACACCTGATGGTGCTACAGCATTTGACCTTATTGTTGCTACTCCTGACGTTAAATACTTAGGTGTTGCTCAATACGCTGGTTAAGTGTAATATTTGACAGGTAGTGTTCGCCACACTACCTGTCTTTATTTTAACAATTTGTACGAGGCTATGAAAAATTATGTACTATTACAAGGTCACTTTACGCTTAGGCGGTAACACAATGAATGAGGTGCAAAAAATTGTATCTGCACCAGAATTCCTTGTTCTTCGTTTTGTCCACGGTCCGGACGCTTTAACTGATGTAACTGAAATCAAAAATGATCCTGCCAATTTAGCCCAGGAGAAGGGTAGATTGAAGGAAAAATACGATATGGCATTAGTTAAAAAGGATCAATCTATTGACAGTATATTTGGTGCTTTGGGCGTACTTCCTGCACGTTTACCTTATGAGGATTTAGATTTCTACGGTATTGATCCGAGAGAAAAACCTTCACATAAGGTTGACGATCATAAGTTGCCAAAAACTGAGCAGGAATTGCAAAACGAAAACAAATTTGTTCCAACCGAAGAAGTGAGTGTGGCCGACCTAATGGAGTAGGTCTATGGCTCGTAAAACACAGCTTTTATCCCTGATCGCTCAATTACGGGCTGAAACAGGTCGCACGCAAACGGTTTCCGTAGGGATTGATGAGGTTGAAAACCTCAAGGAAATGCTTCGTCGTGTTCAGGAACAATTATACGATGAATATGACTGGCCGCACTTGCGAGTTCAGAAGACTGTAGCTCTTGCTGCCGGTCAACGTTATTACGATCTTCCGACAGGTTTGAATTTTGATAGAATTGAAGATGTAAGACTTGAATATAATGACGTTTATCAGGGTATAGATCGTGGTATAGAACTTGAAGATTATTCAATTTTTAACAGTAATGCCTCAACACCTGAAAGGTCATCACCGTCATTGAAGTGGGATATTCGCTACACAGGATCAACTGAACAGATTGAAGTGTGGCCTATTCCTAACGATAATATCCAGACATTATATTTCCTTGGTACACAATCATTAAGTGATTTGATACAGGAATCAGACAGAGCCGATCTTGATGATCGGTTAATTGTTCTTTATGCGGCAGCAGAAATTCTTGCACGTCAAGAATCAAAAGATGCTCAGGCAAAATTAGAGCAGGCAAATAAACGACTCGCTACACTCAGGAAAAATAGCATTAAGAAAGCACCGATGATCCAAATGGGTCTTGGTAGAGTGCGAGGCACAGATAGAAATAAAGTTAAAATTGTTGTGAGTTAAAGTATGGCTTACGTTCAAATTCAGGACATCAGATTAGGTATGGATCGCAGCCGTGCATCACGTGTTGTGGCTGAACTTGGTTCTGCGTGGACGATAAAAAATGCCCATCTTACCCGTGGTGGTGACATTGAAAGACGTAAGGAATTTGTAAAGCAGAGTGTTGATTTTCCTTCTACAACAAAAGGTCTTTTTGCAATCAATGACACGCTTTATACGGTGGGTTATGATGCCTCAGAAGCTGGTAACGTGCCAGCAGGGGTTACCCACCTGCTTACACAGCATCCAACGCCTGCAACGGCACTTACAAAGGTTTTAGACGCTGAGGCTTTCGATGGTGAATTATATTCTATTTCCCAGTTTTCTGACGGTAATATTTATCACTTTTATAACACTTCTCGTGTTACTGACTGGGATACTCTTTCTACGACTATTGGTTCAAATAACGCTATTGCTGCCGCATTGGAAGCAGCAATTGATAATTCTGCGGCTGTCAATGCGTCAGTGGCATCAAACGTTGTTACAATAACGTCAGCAACTGCCGGTACATCATTTACTGTTTCTACATCTACAGTAAATAATGGGTCTAATCCTGACCAGACATTAGTAGCAGTTGAAACTACCGCAAATGTTGAAGCGGTGGCTGAGGTTTTAGCGTCAGCGGATATTACAATAACAGGTGGTACGTCCAACCCAGGTGTAAATAAGATAAATTCTATTACCGTTGACGGGGTAGATATTTTAGGCTCAGCAGTAGACTGGACGACATCGAATAGTTCTACGGCAACTGCTATTGCTGCTCAATGTACATCTCACACATCGTCACCTGAATACACTGTCACATCTGACGGTGCTACAGTTACTGTGACAGCACTTACAGGTACAGGTGCTGGACCAAACGGTTTTGTTGTTGTGGTAAATACAGCAGGTGACGTTACCGAAACATCTGATTCAAGCATGTCAGGTGGTGTAACAGCAGTTGCAGCCGTAGCTCAAGAATATGAAGTGACTGTGGGCGGAACGTTTGAAGAAGCCGACCAGTTTACGGTGACAATCAATTCTACCGAAGATTATACAGTGACTGGTGCAGCATCTGGTACAGGTACTACAGCACTTACATTTAAGCAAAAAATGTATTCGACTGCATCGTCGAACTTGTATTTTTCGGCACTTACAGCACCGACACAATGGATTTCTGGTACTGACTATGGTTTCATTAATATGGCATCACAAACTGCCGGTCAGGAAACTTTGACAGCGGCAGCAGAGTATCAGGGTCTTATGGCGGTATTTTCTGAAAACCAGATTAGAATCTGGTCAATTTCAGAAGATTCTGCTGCAAACGTATTTTTACAAACACTACAGAATACTGGTACAGTTGCGCCAGAGTCAGTAATATCTTACGGAAATAATGATGTATTTTATCTGGCTGCGACTGGTATCAGGTCTATTAAAGCTCGTGACTCATCAAATTCAGCGTATGTATCTGATGTTGGAACGGCAATTGACACGCATGTCAGAGCATATCTTGACACATTAACTGAATCACAGGTTGCTGCTGCTACAGCGGTTATTGAACCTGTAGATGGAAGATTCTGGCTTGCAGTTGGAACAAGGATTTATGTATTTTCATATTTCCCTTCAAATAAAATATCTGCTTGGTCATATTATGACCTTGATATAACCATTACTCACTTCGCTAAAGTTGGTGACAGGATTTATGCCCGTGGTACTGATGACGGTGGTGATGATGGTCTTTACCTGTATGGTGGTACTAATAATGACACTTACCCTGCTGCTGCAGCCGATGTAGTGATTGAGTTGCCTTACATATCCGCAAATTCACCTGCTGCGTTTAAAGAGTTGAAAGGTTTTGATATTATTGCTACAAATGACTGGCAGGTTGACATTTTACCTAATCCATCGGATACTAGTGTAAGTGTTACACAAGGGATTGCCAAAGGTACTACTTACGGGCAACCACGATTCGGCACAACGGGTGTAGGCTCATTGTTCGGAATCACATTAACCTGTTCAAGAGCAGGTCAGGCTACGTTATCCGCACTCGCCATGCATTATGTTGGTAAATTTGAGGACGGATAAGCTTATGTGTATGTCATCACCTAAAATGCCTGTGGATAATTCTGCTCAAATTGCAAGAGAAGAAGAAGCCAAAAGACAGGCTCGTATTGCCGAAGGAAGATCATCAATTGATAGTGCTTTTAGCAGCTATAATGATGATTTTTATAATAATTATCAGAATGATTATATCGGTTATTATACTCCACAATTGGACGATCAATATTCAGATGCACGTAAACGTCTGACGTTGCAGCTTGCTAAAACAGGTAACCTTACCAGTTCAGCAGGTGCAAATCAGATGGGTGATTTGCAGGAATATTATAATCAGCAGCAAACCGGTATTACTAATCAGGCACTTAATGCTGTGAATGAGCTTCGTGGTAATATTGATGCTCGTAAGTCACAATTATACGCTGATAACCGTAGTGCTGCCGACCCTGGTAGCGCAGCAGCGGCAGCAGCGTCAGCGGCTGGATCATTGACACCGAGTATGCCACAAAGCCCATTAGCGAATGTGTTTGCTGATTTCTTCAGTAATTTGGGGAATTCAACTGCTCTTTATAATACATCGGGTCGTCAACAACAGACTGGTGTACAAAATTTTAACACAGGTGGAAGCTCAGGAAGATATCAAGTGGTAAATTAATGAATGATTTAGGAATAATAAGAAGGCCAACAATTTTTGATGTTGATTATTTGTCTGAAAATGCAAGAGAGGCAGATAAAATTGAGGCTTTTTTATTGTCTGGTAGATCACTTCGTGAATCATTTGAAGATACACCTGGGTTATATGAAAACAGTTATGTATGGGAAATGAATGGTAAGTTGGTGTGCATGTATGGTGTGACACCGTGGGAAGATGATAAAAATGTAATATGGTTCTTAGCTACTGATGAATTCGATAAGTATAAAAATATCGTAAGAAAACATTCTAAAAGGGTTTTTAAGGAATTGATTAGAGGTAAGAAAAATTTGTTTAATTATGTGCACGCTGAACATGATAAAGCTCTGAGGTGGATAGAATGGTTAGGATGTGACCTTCATATTGCAGAGCCGGTTGGTTTAAATGGTGCGATGTTTTGTAAGTTTGAGGTAAATCATGTGTGATCCGGTATCAGCAGCAATTGTAGTAGGTGGACTTGCAACGTCGGCTATCGCTACCAATAATCAGACTAAATCAGCAAATAGAAATCTGCAAGCCAGACAGACAGCAAAAGAAAATGCTTACCGTGCAGGCATGGAACGTCAACAGGGTTATGCTGATGAAGCTGGTCAGGCATTTAAAGGGTCTGCACAAGAGCAAGGCGGTGAAGGTTTTGCTGACCAATTGGCGGCAGGAACAGATAAACGTCTTCAGGCTTTCAATGAAACCAAACAGGGTACACCAGATTACGCTGTGGCAAGTTCAACACCTAAAAATGTAGCCTTGGCAAGAGAGCAGGCTTTTGGTGATGCAAGCGATAAAACTGACCGTGATAATTCAGGTTTAGCAGCATTAGAAGGTTATGGTGATGCGTTATTTAACACAGGTCTTGCACGTAACGAATATGCAAGAGCATTTGGTAATTTATCCGATAAAGCACAACGTGACGCTAATTTAATTGGTATGAATATATCAGCAGCCGACAGGAATGCTTATAAAGGACCAAATGCTGCTGTTGGGATGATGGGTGGACTTGGTAAATTAGCTGCAATGTATGGTGCAGCAGGATCACCAGGTTTACAGTATAATCCTGCTGGTGGATCATTACCTGCCGGTGTACAAGGTCCAGTACAACCTAAATTACAAACTACACCTGCTTTAGGTGGTTATTCAATATATAGAGGGTAGAATTATGAGTAGAGAATATTACGACCCTTGGGCAAAAGTTGGGCAGTCAGCCAACAATGCTTTATTTCAGTATTTAAGTTCACGTCCTAATCCACAACAACAGGCTGCTGCACAGGCTGATATTGACGCTAAGAGAGCCTTAACAAACAAATATGGGTTAGAGTCAAGACAAATCCAAAGTCAGCTTGGTGCACCTGATGCCATGCGTAGCGTACTGGCTAATATTTATGCCCAGGTTGAGCAACCTGCGCCATCACCTGATTTCGTAGGTCCAGGTGCGCCGATAGCACCATCTGCTGACGTAATAAATCAGCGTTATCAGCAAAATATGCCTGATATTTTCAGTACAGCAATGCAATATGCAGGTGCTAAACCTCAAAATATTGGTGATATTTTTGCTGCGTTTGCGGCAAATTCAGGTGCTAATCCAGATCAAATAACACGTGCACAGCAGGGTGCTGGTATGGATTTTGCTAAAACCAGAGAAGGTTTTGAAGCTGATCCTTCCAACTCTGGGTTTACACTTTCACCAGGTGCAATAAGATATGATGCCGAGGGTAATCAGGTTGCTTCAGCACCGTTTAAAGAAGGTGGTGGGTTCTCAGTGCAATTACCTGACGGTACTGTTGTCCAGCAAGGTGGTAATCTAAAATTAGACCCTACAAAATCGACAGCTAATGATCTTCAGAAAGAACAAGTTGCATCTGCTAAACTTCGTGGATTATTGGATTATACACGTGAGCTTGCTCAAAAAGACCCTATGAATTTTGGTTTCCCAGGGTTCGTTAAAGGTACTGCCCAAGACGTTACTACGTTATTACAAGGTGTTTCTCAGACCATGGGTTATAAAGATACAAATGAAGCAGTTACTACTGCTCAAAGAGATATTGCTATGGCCGGTATTGACCCTAGTTTATTGTCTGGTGTATTTGACCCTGATCTACCTGCTTTACAAACAGCAGCCGATTTACTTGTTTTCCAAGCAGCATCTGCTCTTGCCGGTCAATCAGGTAGGTCGGTTTCTGATAAGGATGTGAAATACTTTAAATCAATTGTGGGTAATCCACAGAGTTTGTTTGCTAACCAACAAAAGTTTTTATCTAAACTTGATACGATTCAGTCAATTTTGGGTATTAATGAAAATGTTGCTGATACAGCACTTGGTGGTAATGTTACAGGGGCGGCATCTGGTCAACCTTCAGCATGGACTGATGCTGATGAAGCAAGGCTTCAGGAGCTTGAAAGATTGTATGGAGGTCAATAATGCCACTTTCACCACAGCAAGAATTAGAGTTGTTAAGGCTTAGAAAGAAAAAAGCTTTATCATCCCAACAAACAAATCAGGTAGATGCTGCTGTACCGGTAGCCTCGCAGTCCGTACAGCCAGAGCAGGTAGCTCAACCTGAGCCTGTGGATTATAATAATGCTGCCGTTATAACTCAAGGTATGAACAGAGGAATTGCTGATTTGGCAGGTACACCTGTTGATTTAGTCACTATGGGTTTGAATACTTTGAGTGGTCTGGTTAATGTTGGTGCTGACAAGGTAGGTGGTGCGTTTGATTATGATCCACCTAATATTCCGACAATCGAGAAACCCTTTTTAGGTAGTGACAGTATTGCTGAAATGGCATCTGGTGCTGCTGACATGGTGGGTATCAACACAGTTGATCCTGCAACATTAGAAGGTGGTGATAAATACTTATATAATATGGGTCGATTTGGTGCTGGTGCAGGTGCTGGTGGTTTAGGTCTTGCGTCACGTGCAGGTAAAGCTACTACGGCTGTTGGCCAGGCTATGACAGAGCCTTATGTTGCGAATGCAGGAAGACAGATTGTTGATGATATTATAGCAGGTGCAGGTGCAGGTGCTGGTAGTACGGTGGCAGAAGATATTGCACCTGACAGTCCTATGGCTCAATTATTTGGTGCTCTAATGGGCGGTGGTGCTGCATCTGTTGGCTCACGTGCTACAGAAGGTGTAGTCAAAGCTTACCCTAATCGTCGTTATAATAATCAGGAAGTACGATTACCTGACGGTTCAACAGAGACCAGAAGGACGGTAAAAGATGCGGCAGCTTTGATGCAAATAATCGCTTCTGATCCTAAAAAAGCAAGTCAGAATATCAAAGAAGCATCCCGTGCTGCTGAAGATGCCGGTATGACAAAATTGACATCAGGTTTAGCAGCCGATGACGTTGGTTTGGGTGCGTTAGAAGTCGGTGAACGTACACGCAATAAAGTACCTTACATGGAGCGTGACCAAGCTATCAGGACAGATATTACAAAATCTGTCGATGATCTAAGAGACCCTAATGCTGATATTGAAGCACCGCAAAGATTCGCAAGGCAAGAATTTGATAGGCAAATCGGTGAAGTAACCGATAAGGCGAACATTGCTCAGAAAAGAGTCAGTGAGGCTGAACAACAACAGGTAAATCTTGATCGTGAAAAAGAAGCACTTGTAAGCCCGATTACTGCCCAAAGGGGTAGATCAGGTGAGGCATCAAAAGCACTTGATGAACAATTAGACACCACTCTTAATGAGCGTACAAAAATCAAAAATGACGCTTTCGATCAGGCTGCTGGTGACAAACTGGTTGACGCAAAACCAATTGCTGATTCGGTAAATAAAGTTGAAGCTGAACTCAATGAGCTTGGTGTTGAAAATACTGGGTTACCAGCAGATTTCGTCAAAAAAGTTCGCAAGGTAATGACTCAAGACCCTGAAAGTAAAATGGGTGCTGGTCAAATGGTTAACCTGAAAGATGTGTCTCGTGTGCGTCGTGACATTACGTCAGCCATTGGTCGTGCACGTAAAGCAGGTAACTATGATCTTGTCGATAATCTGAGTACGCTAAAATCTGACATTAATAAAATGGTTGATGAGACAGCATCATTTGACGAGGCTCAAAAATACTACCGTGAAGAATATGCACCATTTTTTGCCCAAGGTTATGGGCGGAAATATAGGGATACTGTACAGCGTGCTACTGAACGCACAGATTCTGCTGATCCTGCTAAAATTGCAAGTATATTCTTAGACGGTACACCTGATGCTGCCGGTGACTTGAAACGAATTGTTGATATTGCACCTGATAAGGTGGCAGCAGAAAGTGCTGTTGAACGTTATATGGCGGCTGATTTGGCTTATCGCATTGGTGATAAACCAAGTCCAAGGGTACTTTCAAACTGGATAAAAGACAGATCAGCACAGCTTGACCAATTCCCAGAAGTGAAGAAAAAATTCGAAAATCTTCAGAAAAAACTTGGTTCGAAAGAAATTCAGGGTGATGAGTTAAAAGCTCAGATTGACCAGTTGAAAAACGAATTCCGTCGTGCTGAGAAGGATATTCTTGTTACCACAAGACGCATAAATAAAGGTGTACTTGGTACTTTGATAAATAAAGACCCTGATAAATATGTTAAGTCGATCATGGGTGCTGATGACAGGTTAAAGCAGATTGATGACCTTAATAAAATGATCGGTAAAAATGAGCAGGCTAAAAGCGGATTTAAACGTGCTGTTACTGATTATCTGATTGATACTGTTACCGGCACAAATGTTAAAATGGTTGACGGTGGTGATGGTCCGATTCAATATGCCCAGATCGCAAAGGTAATGAAAAACAATGAAGATGCACTTTCTAAAGTTTATTCACCAAGTGACATGAACGCACTTCGTCGTGCTCAGAAAATGCTTGCCTCCTATGGTAATTTGGCACGTAAAGGTGTTGCTTCAGGCTCTGATACTGTTGAAAAAATATCACATAAAGGTGCACTTACAGCACTTGAGACCGGTTTGAGGGTAAAATACGGTGTCCTTAAAACAGGTGGTATTATGCGTACACTTAAAGGTGCAGCAGAATTGTTACCTGACAGCAGGGCTGCTAAGGCTGATAAATTAATCGCTAAAGCGATGTTAGACCCTGACGTAGCGGTACATCTACTTGATACTCCTATATCCGAGGTCGGTAAGCCTAAATGGAATAAAAAACTAAATCTTTTAATTGCTGGATCAGCAGCAGTACGTGAAGATATTGACAGTGATGAAAATTCCCAGTAATAATATTCGTTTTTCGGTATGTGGCTGAGTGGCTAAAAGCTAACTGTAGTTAGTCTGGGAGCGTTATGAGGTACTACAGACCAAGCTCTAACGACCGTGGGTTCGAATCCCACCATACCGACCATCATGCTCCCTTGGTCTAGCGGTCTAGGACGCTCCCCTTTCACGGGAGAGGACGCACGGTTCAAATCCGGCAGGGAGTACCATAAATTAATGGAAATTTCCATTTGACACATGTCATAATATGTGCTATTATGTCATATATTGGCATAGTTTAAATGGAGAATTTACAGTGAAATTTTACACACCAGAACAAGCAGCGGAAGAATTAGGTGTATCAAAACGTACCCTTATCAGATGGAGGGTCGAGGGTAAATTTGTACCTGAATCAAAGACAGCAGGTGGTCATAGCCGCTATTCAGAAGAACAATTAGAGCGTGCAAAACATGGTGATTATGACGTTGTAGAAACTAATCTTGAGGGGTTAATGCAATGACCAGAGAAGAATTTTTAGATTTCATAGATGATATTTGTGATGCAAGAATTGAGCATTTTGAGGCTGTCAAATCAGGTAATGTTTCTGATATTAATGGTGCTTATCATAACTATGAAGACATGGTAGAAAATTTCTGGAGTGCGTTAAATGATTAGCGTCTCAGAAGCACTGACATTATATCGAAGTCATAAGCGTGACATTATCGTTGATATAAAACGCCTAGATGCGGCAATAAAGCACCTTAATGAGGTTTTTACCGACGATAATCTGTGTGACATTGATGTGATAGCGTGTAGGGGCTATATAGAAGCCCGTAGAGAGCAAACTACCATTCGGCATGGTAAGGTGTGCGAAACATCAGATTCGACCATAGCACGTGAGCTAGGCGTGCTGAAAGCTGCTGCAAATCATGCACTCAAATGGAAGCGTATAACCTTAGATAAAATGCCGACATTTGAGATTCCGACCAATTTGTCGAAAGGAACAATATGGTTGTTAGATGATGAACTCAGGAAGTTATATATTACGGCCAGAAATCATAGCGATTCAATGTATGCGTTTGTCAGGTTGCTTTATATCACCGGATCAAGGCGGAATGCGATTGAGAACCTTGAATGGACGCAGATAGATTTTAAACGTGGTGTTATTTACCTGAATAAACTAGGTCAAAAGGAAACAAAAAAACGTAGACCGACAGTACCGATGGGTGAAGCCAGAAATGTGTTAGAAGAATTAAGGAAAGGTAGCAGATATGTCTTGGGAAGCAACACGGACAGGTACAGGCAGTTTACGCACGTTGCCGGACTCGCAGGGTTGGACATTTTACCAGAGCGTGACGGTAGACCCTCTGGGCGTATATCACCTCACGTATTGCGCCATACAAGGGCAACACATCTACTCGAAAACGGTATGTCGATATACAGCGTCGCAAAATTATTAGGTGATAATCCGACTACAGTTGAGAAGGTTTATGCCCATGCTTGCGTATCGAAACTTGAGAATGAATTGGAGAAATATAGTGCCTCATGTTCATGAAAAACAGAAATTACTTATTCCTCGCAAAAAAGATAGGCGGATTAAACTTACACCTGAACAAAGAATTGAAATACGTGAAAACCCAGAAGGTCTTTCCAATTATAAACTTGCTGAAAAATATGGCGTATCTAAAAGATTAGTACAATTTATTCGTCATCCTGAAAGACAAGCAAAAAATCTACAAGATCGTCATGATCGTGGTGGAACAATGAAATATTATGATAAAGAAAAACATCGTGAGACCATGAAAGATCACAGGCAATATAAAAAAGAGCTTTATGATAAAAACGAATTAGTTAAAAGCGATAGCACAGATAGCCAGTAAAACTATCATTGCTGCCACCCATAAAAGTCTTTCTTTGGTTACTATTTCACCAAATTTACGCAGGGTTTTTGGTTTACAGTATTTCATTATACCGTAAGAATTATAAACTTCAGCGATAGCCTGCTGTACTTTCCATTCTAATGGGTAGTAAGAACTCGGTGTAACCAGTGCACCGGTTGGTAATTGAACCTGCATGGGCGAAATCCTCCTGATTAGCTCATCAGATCAGTATAAGCTCCTTTCCATAAAGGGTCAACCAACTTGCGAGTTTCACCAATATACCAGTCATAATTGATGTCTTTGATTTTACCGTAAATAGTGTTTGCTACAGCCACTTTATAACCGTCATTTATGTTGATTGTACGCTCTCTGTCTTTAACTCCAAGTTTTTCACGACGTTTGCGTAAAATCTCAAAATCACGTTTTTCAGCAGGTCTTTTTGCTCTTTCTTCGAGCTGTGACATTGATGGTGTTTGTTTAAGTGGAGGCATGACTTTCACTAATTGCCCACCGGTCTTACACATGTAGTATCTGGTGGTATTTTGAAGCTGGTGAGCACGATCATCATATTCGATTAACAAGTAGCTAGTGCGTGGTACATTGGTTCGAAGCATAAAATCATGGTCATTATCGTGATTTTTTATGAAATCTTCTATGTTTTCACCACGTAGAAGATGTGCTTCAGCAGCTTTTTGTACTACAAGTGCTGAATGATTCTGATGCCACGCCATTTCGTATTCGTAAGCACCTTTCCGCTTAACCTTACCGTCGGTATATTCACCGATATAATTATTCACATCCCTGATAAACATTCTACTGTAATCAGCACGCTCAAGAGTAAGACCTGTTAATTTTTCCCATTCTCTGTTGATTTCTTCGATCTCGGAAATCCGATGTCGAGGCACTTTAATTGTTACACCGTCAGTGTTGATCTGAATAAGTGAAACACCTTCAACACCCATCATTTTTTCAGCCAGCATACAAAGCATTAATTGACCGTTTATGGTGATGGTCATTGTGTATTGAGGGTCATAGAATGCGCCGAATTTGTTGTTTGAGTCACCATATACACCGTTTAATGCCAGTTTCAACATTGCGTTTTCTGGACTACCTTTAGGGTAAGATAAACGGTCTTTTTTTACCTGCTCATAAATATCACAAAATTTTTCTGTCATGTGTTCAGGGAAAACCCTGTTTGCGATAGCAATTGACGGGTAAAGACTGGTCACATCATAGTCGATAATTGCAAAATCATCATTTTCTTCAACAATTGTCGATTCTACCGACCCGTGAATACCACCAGTACCAAAATCAAACTGGAAACCGTCAACAATACAATTGAGGTTTTTCACCTTACCTTTGACTGTTGTAAGGTTAGAATATTGCTCTAAAGAGCCTAAATCTTCAATGCCGGTAAAAACACCTTTTGTTTCCCTGATTGATTGCCTTTCAAGCCACTCTTTTACTGCCTGAAACTCAGGTCTTTCAAACTCTATATATGGAAAAATGATGTTTTTTATGAACATTATGTAGCGTTTGGTTTGAACCGGTACACGCTCACCGTCTCTTATATCAAAACATTTTATGTCGGCTCTTTCAAGCTCCATCAGGAAGTAGTCTTTACCGATTTTGGTGTCATTGTGATTGAGGAAGTTTTTATTATATTTCTTCGATAATTCCTCTCTAAAGCGGATCATATCTAAAGATTTTTCGTAAAATTTAGCGGTTTCTCGGCAGTCGTGGATGTTATATCTGATAAGTTCGTCGATCTGCTCACTGTTCAATCGTGTGCCTACAGCGTAAGGTAGGTCAGCGATTGTGCTGGAACACATATTAAATTCAAGCTTTTTAAGGCTAGTTGACCGTGCCACATTGTCAAAATGATGGATTCGGAAAAGGTCAATTTGCGGTATTATGTGTTCATGTGCCCAAATAATGTATTTAAAGCGTTCTTCTTTTTTAAAATTGATAATTTTTTGAGCAACCTGGTATGCGAAAAGTGCTTTATCCTGCATCTGGGCAAAAGGTTTATGCTTTATCAGGCGATGCAGGACTTGATAGTCAAAGTAAAAATTATTGAAACCGACCCATCTGACAAAATTCATGCAACATTTATCTACGAACTCAAGAAACTCTTGCCAGTCGTCTTTACGCTCAGACATTTCGAACGTCTTAACATTACCTGATTTTGGGTCTAAAAAGGTAATTGTTAAGACGTTGGGGTAGGTTTCTATATCGAATATTACGTTGTGCATTACAGCCTAATTCTTAGGTTTCACAGCATCAAAAGCGTCAGTCATCTGCTCTTTAATCTCACTTATGGCACGCTCACGGGCATCGTCGATCAAGTCATTTTCGTCAAGGTCTATTGTGCATTCACCTCTAACCTGCATTGACTCATAATTTCCAAGATTTATCGTGCGTTGTGCAGCGATTGATATTTGTGATATTTTCATTAAATTAACTCCTTATCTTCAGCTAACCATTCAGGCACTTCAATATAAGCACCATCAATTTCGATCTGCGATTTAGGTAACCAGACTTTTTCGTCCTCAAGGTTAGTTACCAGCACCGCAAGCTCTGTTTCATGCTCAATATCAAGCAATAATTTATGTGTTTCCTTACTCATTTTTTAACCTTTTAACTTCATCTTTTAAGTACCATATTGCCTTTTCAATTTCTTGAATTGACGGGTTTGATTCTTTCAGCCCAGATCGCCACAAATATTTAACCGCATTACCGCAGTTAAAATTCATGTGACGGGTAATTTCAATACACTCAATACCAGATGGATGTGATGTGTAGTGTTTAGGATGGTTTACCGAATCACTCATAAAACGTATCCGTCCATTCATGTTCACATTCTGGGCACTGAATGGTAAAACTGTGGGTGTAAATATCTTCTAAGTCACGCTCAAGAATTTCCACAAATGTATCACGGTCAGTAGATGTACCAACCGTGATCTCACCAACTTTTTTACCATTTAAAAATATATCATCAGCGATTATTTTTATCATGACATCATGTCCTCAAGGCTATCAATAACACCTTCATAAGTTTCAATTAAGCTGTCGATTTCGTCACGTTCTTCACGCTCTAATTTGCGACGACGGATTACCTGACGCATGATTTTAGTGTCGAAACCTTCACCTTTTGCGTCAGCATAAATATCTTTAATATCGTCAGCTATAGCCTGTTTATCAGACTCTAAGCGTTCTACCCTATCAATATAGTCTTTCAGTGCTTTTTTGGCATTATCACCAATTGCACCCTTTAACATATCGTCTACCATTGTTATTTTCCTTATAATAAAATTGAACAAATCCAGCAAATAAAGCTGATTAAATTTAATGGTGTTTGCGGCATCAAAAATTTATGACCAATACTTATTGCTCTTTTCACATCATTATGTTTGTAAAAAGTAGCGATGCTTATACATTCACCAAAATAGGCACTTGTTAAAGCAGCCATTGTCAGTGATATACCGATAACATTTAGTACAGGATTGTTATTGTAAAATAACGCTGCAACATGCAGAATCATAATCCACGCCACAATAAAGTAGCCTATAACAACGCTGTTAGCGATCTTGTCATAAAATAAAGCACCGTTTTTTATTCTGCTGTAATTTAAGCGGTAATAGCTCTCTATTTCAGAAGAATCATTTTCTTGTTTTTCAGACATAACAAACCTCAAGTTAAATCCAAAGGTGTCGAATTCGACACCTTTAGAAATAAAACTAAAACAGTGAATCAACAGATGATCCATTGTCACCTGAAGCAGGTGCAGGTGCTGAACTTTCGAAGCCTTCAACAGCACCGAATTCTTCCTCACCTTGTGCTTTCACAAAACCAATCGGATCATCATGGTCAAGCAACTGCACGTTTACCAAACCAAGGTAAAGCCCAGGGTACTTACCTTTAGATAACCAGTAAGGTCGTACCGTAGCTCTTGCCCAACGGCCAGAATACGCTTCATTTTGAAGCTGCTCTGGATCAACTTTTTGACCGTTCGGGTGAACAAAGTCTGGTGCTTGTTTAGAAGCAGCAGTCATTAATGTCCATCCGTCATATTCCGGACCAGCAGGTTTACCACCTTTTGAACGGTTGTTAGGATCAGCAAAACGGTTATTAACGAACGTTTTGGCACGATTCTTGTCGCCATCAAGATTGTCGAGCGCAATTGCCGCCATTTCGTTTTTAAGCATCACCAAACCTTTCTCGGCAATGTCAGGTTTAAAACAAAGCTGTAGGCTGTATCTGTCCTTACCTGCATCATCCTTTTGGGGTGTGTAGGCATATTGGGCATAAAACAACTTACCCTTTGGTGTGATAATGTTACCGCTAACCGGTGACTTATGACATGTGTTTGTATCTTGCATAGTTTTTACTCCTTATAAACTTGTTAATCGTTAAAACACATTATGACTGCTTTGCAGCAGCTTCCACTAAGGAACGTGAAAGGCGATACCCCTCAAGCTCCCATAGCTTATCGTAGGCTTTAGTTACACACTCTTTATGTGCAATCGTCTTGCCAATTTCTTCGTCAAAGTTTTTAGGGTCAACACATTGACCAAAACCGTCTGCTACAGCAAATCCGTCAAGATATGCGCTGCACATAATGCGGTTTTCTTTGACTATTCCAAAAACATATTCGATTTTTTCGAATAATGCGTCAATTTGCGCCTTTGTTACACGTGGCGCAGTTAAACCTTTTTGAACAATTTTTTCTTCGATAACATCTTCAAAAGACTTAGGTTTTTGAGTTGTTGCATTTTGTGTCATTTAAGTTCTCCTTAAAATAATTTAATTGCGGTTGTTGTTTGTTTAGCAGGTTTCTTATCTTCAATAGCCACAGCACCAAATTCTGATGATCCCAGTGGTCTGACAGCCTCACGCTTGTCACTTATCGGCACTAAAGTCACACCAGTTGAAGTTTTTTCAACATATTGTGACTCATATTTAGCAAACTCTTTCTTACCGATAATTTTTTCCATTTGTGGAGCAGTAACAAAAGTTTTCTTATAAGCACCTTCTAGGTGACCAAAAGCAGCCTCAGCAGCCTTAGCGTCCTTCCATTTACGAGTAGCACGTGTAGCGACAAGTTTAGTACCCTCAACAGGGTTCTTTTCTTCGGCTCTTTGCTGTGCGTAATCCTTCAACGCTGCACACCACTTTTCTATGACAGGTATTTTTTCAAATATTAGATCGTAGATTTCCTCATCGGTTAACATGTCAGGATTCACAGGTTGTGCGTTAGGGCTTTCAAAATCCATTCTAACTGTCCTCTCACAATAGTTTTTATACTCTTTACACACCGCCTTTGCTTTACACCAACCACAATGTGAGCCAGCGTTCAATGGTGCATTCGGATCATCAGCTAAAACTGACGCTTCAGCTAAATCCATTTTCCAGTCAAACAAGTCCTCTCTGGGCATATCCCATGAGCGCACCGGTCCGTCTGGATGAAAAGCATTTGGTTGAACAATGGTGATGCGTAAAATTTTCCACGGTAAATTCTCCATTTCAATTGCTGCACCAAGACCATAACAAAGACCTTGAATATTTTCGAATGCCTCAACTAATCCAATTCCGTTTTTATAATCAACTACGTGAAGAATATCTTCATGTACTGATATAAAATCGGCTGTACCTGATTCATCTTTACCAAGGAAAGGTAATTGCACTCTTTGCTCAATTTTGTAGCGACCCAAAGTGAGTGTTCGGCAATGATCGACATAGACATTGACCGCATCACACATTTCACCGTCAACGATAAATTCTTCAACTCGACCATCGTCGAATTTGAACTCACCGAATTTTTGACCCATGAAATCTTCGGGTTTCGCTCCAACTTGTAAACATTTTTCGCCCAGAGCATGAGCAGCAGTACCCTTTGCAGCGTAAACATTCTCTTTGTCGGGAATGCCTTTTTGCATACGAAGGCTACCGGCACATGCTATTATTCGTGCGAAACCTGATGGTGATTTAGGTGAGTGTGCCATTACAGTGCTGCTATTGAATAGTAAACTTCTTTTAATTTTTCAGCAGGTATATTGCTGATCTTAATATCTTTACCTTCAGGCACGGCACTGCGAAGAATATTACGTGTAGCAGAATATTTTTCTGGAATGTCTTTACCATTTTCATCGCGGCACACAGTTGACATTAAAGCTTTTAGCGACTCAGTGTCGATAACCTTATCTTCAGTTGTCGGTTTATCTTCAGGTTCAGCGTTCGTTGCTGATAATTCAGGCTCTGGTTCATTTGGTTCAGCGTTTGTTGCTGATAATTCAGGCTCACTAACCACTTCAAATTCACCTTTTTCTAAAGCATCAAGGTCTTCTTCGGTTTTCATCGCTTCTAAAACTCTGTCTTTTTGACGTTGTGATAAAAGTGGAAAAATATCATCGTCAATTTCACCAGCGTCGATCATCTTATCGGCTTCAATTTTATGCTGTGGACCGGAAAGTTTTGTTGGTTTCGGGTCTTCCCATCCTGTACCTTCTTTGTTTAAAACCTGACCTACTTCACCAGTTGCAATGATTTCTGATCTTTCAGCTTCTTCCATACCTTTTTTGAATAATTCTTTTGATCTGTTCATACCTTCATCAACATCAAAAGGGCACTCATCAGGTGTCAATGCGGCACTTAACGTTTTGAGTTCAGCCAGTACATCTGTACTATGGTCACCGGTAATAATAATTTGAATAGACATAGTTTTTAATCTCCTTGATTAGTTTGTAATTGATTCAATTGCCTTAATAGCTTTATTAACATATTCAGCAATTCGCATTAACTGACCCGTTAACTTCTGCTGAAAAGTCTCTACGTTTTTCAACTTAAGTTCAAGCTCTGATACTCTCTTTTCCAGTAATAAAAGTCTTTGTTTGTCGTTCATAACCCCATCCCATCATAAGTTTTCATTTTACGCTCAATAGTCTCAATGATGCTTTCGTCAATGCTGTCAGGTACTACCGCCAAATATATCAGGCAAGACTCATCCTGACCAATACGGTGAATTCTGTCAGCAGCCTGACGGTTTTCTGCTGGTACATACGAGCATTCTACGAAAACCAACACATTTGCGGCAGTAAGCGTTAAACCAGTACCTGCTGCCTGAATCTGACCAATGAATACTTTTGCGTCACCATCTTGGAATTTATTAACAGCAGCTTCCCTTTGTGCCTGCGTGCATGATCCGTCAACATGGACTGATCCATCAAGAGTTCTCAATTTTTCTATGACAGCCTTGTGATGGGCAAATAAAACGATTTTATCATAACCTGACTCTTTCACCCATTTGATGACACTATCTACTTTTGCCATACCGGTGATTTTTCTTAGTGATGCAATATGTGTGCCAAGTTTTTTCAGAGCCTGTAATGGTTCATCAGCTTCTAAAGCTTGCTCTATTAACTCATGCTCAGTTGGACTTACACCACGTAAATTACCTTCTACAGGCAACATCTGATAACGAATAGGTGGTAAATCTTTTAACACATCAGCTTTTTTACGTCTTAATATTCGCCCACGGATGCGATCACGAAGATCGTTTAGATTTTTACCACCTATGATTTGTAACCCAAAACCGTTATCGGTAGTTTTACAATAGCGAAATACGAAATCCCAGTAACCCATCGGTACACCGTTTGCTTTTGCTATAGCGTCTGGAAAATATGTATGTAGTACAGGCCATAATTCTGACGGGTCATTTGGCATTGGTGTACCAGTTAATGACCAGTTATATTCACTATTTTCAATTATCGAACCTTTCTTATTGCACCATCTGCCGAAAATCTGCTCAACACGCAGTGGTGGCACTTTCATGTTTTTACCGGTTTGTGGATTTTTAACTGTTCTAGTGTTAAAGCCTTTTAGATAATGCGCTTCATCTTTAACAACCAAATCTTTCTTCATGGTTACCAGCTTATCAAAGCATTTATTTACACCTTCGTATGAAAGAATATTTACACCAGAACCTATATGACGGGGTGTTGTAACTGCGTGGGAATCAATGTTTAATTTATCACATTCTTTTTTCCACACCATCCTGACAGATGCAGGACAAATAATAACTGAATTTTTGACACCTAAATCTTTCATTGCCGCTAACGACTGGAAAGATTTACCGAGACCTGGTTCATCCCACAGGCAGGCTTCGTGTCTATTTTTAAGAAAGTCTCTACCGACTTCCTGATAGGGATATAATTGCATCTTTGTAAACCTTGTAAACTTTTTAATCTAATATGAACGTACCGTTATCCCTCCAATAATGCAGTAATGCGATTGCGTCCATTTCGTTGTCATCCTTAACATTTGGATAACCTTTTTTGGTCTGACCAATAGTCAGCATCAAATCTTTTGAGGCATTACCCTTTTTTGTCCAGTAACGTTTTATCGTACCAACGGGTACAGCAGCATAAGGGATTGCTCTTTCTTCAGCCCATGAAGTTAAAATCGCCTGCAATCCACCGTAAACATGGGCAGCATCTGTGCCTCTATGTCTGCGTACTTCTTCATAAACAATTTGCGTGGTAGTAGGTAATTCACTAAGCCATTTTTTGAACTTCAAAAAACGCATACCACCACCTGAAAATCTGTCTGTTTTTAACTCTTGCATTCCATGAAGGGTGTTTTCACCATCATAAGTCGCCCATCCTGTCTTTGTACCTAAATCAAGAGCCAGTAACATTATTTTCCCATAATAGCTTTGTAAATTTTCTGAACTGTAGAAAGTCTAGGGTCTGCACCCTTTTTAAGTCTTGATACCGCACCTGAATCATTCAAGTATTTCTTACCGAAGTCGTGCGCTTTCATACCTGTCTTAGACAGATATTCTTCAATATGTTTCAACATTTCTACATGAGTCGGAATTTTCATCATAGGTAATTTACTACACTGATTAATGGGAATGGTCAATACCAATTTTTGTAAAAAATAAGTCTTGCAATGGGAATTTCCATTAGATATAAACAGTAAGTGTTGATGAAAATTCCCATCAAATGTTAAACTCAATTTTATAAGGGTAAAACTATGAAAAAAGAAGATATTACCGTCGAGGTGATCGACGCTAAAAAAGCCAAGGAATACTTGGATAAAAACATATATCACAACAGAAGGATTAGTCCTCATTCATTGCTTCAGTACAGTACAATGATGCAAAAGAAACAATGGATTCCAAACGGTGATACGGTGAAATTTGATGTTGACGGTAAACTGATTGACGGTCAGCACAGATTATCTGCTGTACTTAAAACTGGTGTTCCAATGGAAACAATTGTTGTAAGAAATTTGCCCAGAGAGGCGTTCAATACGTTGGACTTCGGTAAGAAAAGATCAGCAGGTGACGTGCTTTGCACAAGAGGTCTTTCTTATACTCAAAATATTGCAGCGTCAGTCAGGATCGTATTATCACTTAGAGGTCTCGACAATATTACACCGGCAGCAATAACCAGTATCAGAAATAAAATTACAACACCTGATATTATAGATTATGTCCTGACAAATGAAGACATCGCAAAAGACGCTCAATATGTCAGGACTCGCTATAGAACTGCATGCAGATTACTTACTTCATCTGTTGCAGTGGCGTTATATCATATTTTCCGTCAAATAGACGAAAAATTATGTACGGAATTTTTTAGTAAATTAAACGGTACTTTAAATATTGATGTTAACGAGCCGCTTTTCAAGTTGCGTGAAAAATTAATTTTAAGGTTTAATTCAGAAAGTGAAATACTTCGTCAGTATAAAATGTTATGGCCTGTTCAGTGCTGGAACATCATGCGTGGCGAAAAAGACACAGGTGAAATGTTAAAATTGGATTTTGAAATTAATAAAATTAAATAGGTAATTTATGGCTTTAGGTAGAAAAGAGCGTGGAGATCGAGAGTATGATCTTGAGCGTTTGTACGAGTGTTTAAAAAATGATGTGAGAAGGGGTATGCCTTTAAGAGAAGCAAGAGATGTTTTTGAAAAGCAAACCCGATGTATAGGTTATGCACCATTTGAAATTAAAAATCCTTTCGAAGATGGTGGACGTGAATGGAGAATTTCTAAGTTAGACAGGATTGATCCTACACAAGTCTGGGGTAATAACGATCCCGTAATGACCGTCAGCACTGATAAACGCTCTGACCTTGAGGACGCTAAAAGGATGATCGAGCAACAAAATGAGGTTCTTAACCGAATAAAAAAAGAGCCTCTTATTGTTCACACTGTTGAGCGAATCTCAAAAGACGGTAAGCACACTTATTATAAAAAAGGTGAGCAGGAAATCAGGATTGAAGCACCTGAAGGTTTGAAGCGTGGTCATGAGGTATTGATTCACCCTAAAAGCTTTCAGATTGTTGAGGACTTAGGTTTTCCACCTTTGGAGGCATCACCTTTTGCACCTGCTCAGATACCTGATGTTACATGGGATGACATCGGTGGGTTAGAGCAAGCCAAACAGGACATTATTGAGGCAATCGAGTTACCTTTTAAACAGCAGGAATTATTCAAGTTCTATAAAAAGAAACCAGTTAAAGGTATTCTACCTTCAGGTGAACCAGGTTGCGGTAAAACAATGCTTGCCAAAGCTGCTGCAAACTCTTTATCGAAAATTCATGGTGCGTCAGCATCAAGAACTGGGTTCTTATATGTTAAAGGTCCGGAGATTCTTGATAAATATGTTGGTGCAACTGAGGCAACAATCAGGAATATATTTATTGATGCTGACAGGCATCGCAAAGAACATGGTTATCCTGCAATTGTTTTCATTGATGAAGCTGATGCGATTTTATCGACCCGTGGGCAAAGATCAAACGGTTTAAACGGTACTGTCGTGCCTGCATTCTTAACAGAAATGGATGGGTTAGAAGAAAGTTCAGCAATTATTATTCTTGCTACTAACAGACCTGACGTGCTTGATCCTGCTATCGTGCGTGAAGGCAGAATGGATCGTAAGATTCATGTTCCTCGCCCATCAAGGGAAGATGCAGTCGGTATTGCCGAACGCTGCTTTAAGAGTGTACCGTTATTCACCGACATTGATACTGTTACTAACGAAATGGTTGAGAATCTATATCTTCGTGACAAGTTCTTAGATGACGGTGGCTGCTTTGCTGACGTTATCAACGGTGCAATGATAACTGCCTGCGCTGAAATGTCAGTATCCAATGCTGTGCATCGTGATATTAAAAACAAACAAAGATCAGGTTTAAAAGTCGAAGACGTACTTGCTGCCGTACAACGCATCTTTGAGCAAAACCGTAACATCAAACATAACATGGAGAAATAAAGTGGAACAAAAAACAAGAAATTATGAAGATCAAAGCCTTGGTGGTAGTCTGGATTTTGAAATACCTGAAATCAGTGGTATAACTGAACAGTTGGATCAATCCATAAGAGATAAGATAAAACTACAAGAGGAGCACCAGAAAGAGAACGATAAGGACTCTAAAGGTAAGGCTAAAGGTAAGAAAAAACAAAAAAGGAAATTTGACGGTGAAATATGCTGCTGCGAAAATCCTAACTGTTTTATCGGACCTATGATTCAGCGTGATTAACACCAATGTCGGAGAACAAGGTATGTGGTACTTATTAACTGGTTTGATTGTAGTTGTTATAACATTTTGGTTTTTTAAACGTAGGGTGAAACCAAAGATGTATAAGGATATTAAAAACGTATTTGATAAATAAATGATTCTGAAATTACAAATATAGTGAAAATTTTAAAAGACGAAGCTATTCACTATTTGAAAATAAAACAATTTGATAAAGCCTATAAAACAATAACACTTGCTGAAAAAATTGAACATCAGCAGGCAGGTATCAAATAATTAAGATCATTAACCATCAAAATGAAGTAATTAACTATGACAATAACAATAACACTTAACGAGATTAAATCTCACTCACCGTGTAGGGACGGATGGGAGAAGCTCCTAAAGTCCTTAGGGAAAACCAAATCAGACGATACAGCCGTAACATTCAGTTATATAGCTGAAAATAACAATGCATCAGATGCCCTTTGGTGCTTGAGAGTTTTGGGGGATAAATATAAGCGTGAAAGGCTGTACCTAGTCGCTGAAATAGCAGAATCGGTTGTACATATATACAATGAAAAATATCCAGATGATAATCGTGTCAATGACGGCATACAAGCGATTAAAGATTACGCAGACATGAGAATATCGTTAGAAGATTTAAAAACTAAAAGGAATGCTGCTGCTGCTGCTGCTGCTTATGCTGCTGCTGTTCCTTATGCTGCTGCTGTTGCTGATGATGCTTATGCTGCTTATGCTGCTGCTGCTGCTGATGCTGCTTATGCTTATGCTGCTGATGCTGCTTATGCTTATTCTGCTGCTGCTGCTTATGCTTATTCTGCTGCTGCTGCTGCTGATGCTGCTGAGCGTGAGAAACAAAAGAACTTAATTCGAAAATGGTTGGGGTAATCATGACTAATATACAAATTGAACCGAATAAACGTAATAGCTATGTGGGTTATGTATTAACAGACGGTAACAAACGCTTTGACTACCGTGGGCAAAGACAATGTTGTAGTACCGTTTACCCTTCCTGACCGAGTGCCAGCCGATGAATTTTTCTTTAGGTTCATAACACCCACAGAGTGTGAACGCCTCCAGACGCTGCCTGACGGTTACACTGAAGGTGTGTCAAATACCCAACGTTATAAGATGATCGGTAACGGTTGGACTGTTGCTGTAATACAACATATCTTCGAAGAATTATATTACCGAAATATTTTTTCCTGAAAACTTCCATTTTTTACTGGACATTCCCATCAGTAAGTATTATTAGTAATTTCCATCGTTAATTCAATTAGAGGTTATTACTATGAAAGAGGCACTAAGGGATTTGTTAAAAGACCTACCTGTCGAAGAAATCGAAAAGATTGTCGGCAAAAAAGCTGTTGAATTCGCTAAAAAAGAGTCATTAGGTATCACAAAAACAATGAACTATATTTTAGACGGGTTGAAGGCTGATCCGCAACCAGACCCTATTGTACTTGGCAGGCTTGCCATGCTGCAAATAGAGTTATTGGATGTGTATGTAAATATGATTGAGAGTCTTGAAAAAACCAAACCTGATTATGTTTATAAAATTCTTAACGAGAATCCAGGTGTGAATCATGTGTCACAGATGATGCTAAAAGGTCACACCAGATACCGTCAATTATTAACCCGTAACGAGGTAATCTAATGGCACGTAAAAATGATAGAACTGATAAAATAGATACTATTGTCGGTGAAAGAATCAGGGAGCAACGAATTGCTCTTGGTTTATCAAGAATGCAGCTTGCGGCAAAAATTGACGTGACACATCAGCAGCTACAGAAATATGAAAAAGGTGATAATCGTGTATCTGCCGGTAGGTTATTTTTAATCGCTGAGGCTCTCAATAAACCGTTATCATATTTCTTTAATGGTGAACCAGATGTAATGCCGGAAAAACATCAACGAATGTGTATAGAAGTCTCAAGGAACTTCATGAAGATTGATGACCCATCACATCAGAATGCTGTGAACATTTTAGTAAAAACATTATCAGGTAATTAAGTCATAAGAAAAAGGTATTTGTTATGAATAAGATTATAAATTTTCCAATAAAGAAAAGAAAACCGTGCGGTGATCCGTGGTGTAACACAATTCAAATCACTGAGGGTCAGCTTTTGGAAATGCGACAGGACTTACAGCATTATCATGAGCTTAAAGAAAAGATCAATAAGATGAGTTTATTTGACAGAATTTTTAACTGGGAGTTTGGCGACAAATGACGATTAAATTTAGAATCATGTCTGACCTACATCTGGACTTTGAACCACCAGGCATGGAGACTTACCCTATACCATATATAGGTGGTCATGACGAAATGGTAAAGAGGGTTAAAAATGAAACAAAATAAACAACAGACCGTTTGGTCATTCTTTTACAAAAATTTAAAGATCGTATTTTGGGATTTATGGTATACGTGGATTTTCATAGTACCGTCAATCATCAATGGTTTGAACAGTGACTTTACCAAGATAGCAGCAATGTTATGTTTCTTTTTCGGTATATTCAATGCTTACCTTACAGGCAGAAGGCATGAAGTAGAAGAAGGCTCTAAAATAATTGATGAAGCATTACGTGTAAATCTCATTGCAACAAAACAATATTTCGAATTTAAAAGGCTGCTGGAAATATTACCGAACATCAAGTGCGGACTTTCTATCCTGTCGAACGTTAAATCGGGTGATGTCCTAGAATCAGAGCGTGAGGGCGCAATAACAACTCTTAACCAGATCAAGGAATGGGAAAATGACAGATAATCCATACGAAGCACTGAACATCCCACCTGACGCTACAGATGATGAGATCAAAGACGCTTATAAATTTTTAGCGAAAAAACACCATCCTGACGCTGGCGGTGATAAGGATACTTTCTCTAAAATTAACAACGCTTACATGATATTAAAAGACCCAGAAAAGCGCAATTACTATGACAAGCATGGTGATGAAAAACCAAAAGGTGATCCTAAATTTAATAAGGCTATGGAAATTTTCGTCGGCATGATTAATGAGACCGTTGAGAATTACGGTGACCAGATTATCTACAAAAATTTCTTACCGGAAATGACAAAAGCGGTGAGTAAGAACCTCACAGCTTTAAACAAAGAGCGTGAGCGTATTTTCAATGACCAGAAACATTTCAAAAAATTACTGGAAATTTTTGAAAAGAAAATGAAGCATAAGCAGGAAAAATCCAAGATAAACCTTTTCCGCTATGTGATGGATGAGAGAATCAAGGCAACCCAAATGAATATTGAAAACCTTGATAATCAGGAAGAAATACTTAATCTTGTATTAGACTGGATCAGCGATTTTGATTTCGCATTCGAAGAAAAACCTGCTGATCCTATGGATGATTTACAAGGTACATATAAGCAAGACGCTTTCAACCAGTTAAGGCAAAGAATGGAGCAAGGCGGTTTCCCTAATAATCTTTGGAGGTAGCAAAATGGTTATAAACGGTATTCAACATTTTAAAAAAGCTTTCGCAAAAACATTATCAAATGATTTATTGATACATCTAATGCAAAATTTGCGAAACGGTACAATTGTTACTGTCGGTAAATATGATTTTAACCCTACCGGCAGTGACATTGCAATATTAGAGGAAGTCATGAAGACAAGAAAATTCAAATTCGAAGTTTATGTTTTCTAATGGCACGAAAAAAACGATCTGATTATTCAAAAGAAATGCAGGCTTTAATGGATCATTTCTGCAATATCGTAATGCCAGGTCACAATAAAGCAAAAGGTTACATCAATGTTAAACGTAAGGTCGAAGCTTTAAATGTTGATGCACGCACCTATTATCACTGGAAAAAGATGGAGGCAATACCACGCCTTAAAGACATGATGGAGCGTCTAAATGAGCGTGGTTATACCTTAAAGATTACACTAAAAGACGATGCCTTCAATGATTAAAAGTGAATGTTGTTTGTGATTGACATTTCCATCGGGAAAGTGAATAAATGGAAGTTCACATGAAAAAGTATTTGAGGGTATCCCACTATGACAGTAAACGCAGATAATGTAATTTTCGCACCTAAATTCATACGTTTACATAAAAAAAAACACATAAATCTCGTCGCCATACATCCGCAATCAGGTGACATAAAAGGCATTACAAGACCTTATGATTCAACTGACCTTGACCAATTCATTTTCGATAATAACGGCAAATATAATCTTTACCATACGGTGAATGAGCCTCACGCTAATGCACCCGATGGTAAACTGACAAAATCCGATATTAAATTTATCCACGCTTTATTTATAGACGCTGATCCGGATAAAAAAAAACCGTTCAATCAAGAGCGCACTAGATTATTAAAATTTGCTGCTGATTTACAAACTTATAAACTGCCACCGACTTACACAGTCGATTCAGGTGGTGGCGTAAATGCTTACTGGTATTTTGACCAACCTTTAAGTGCTGAAAACTACCAAGAGCAGGTCGAAGACCTTGGTCGTGGTCTTGCTAAAGATTTCAATACTGACGCAGTGCAGAATATTGACCGGTTAATGCGCTTGCCATACACCACTAATTTACCGACAAAAAACAAGCCAAACCGTCCGATAACTTTTGCCCAAGTGCCGTATTCGACAAAGAGTACCTACCCTGCTGAAAAGCTACTCACTATTACAAACCCAGTCAAAGCGCAGCAAAATGATACCGTCACCGATGACGAACCGTTGGACATGACGATCCTGGACAAAATACCTGCTGAGGTCTTAGAGCGTTGGAAAAATATTAAGACCAATGATGAGCATATAAAAGGCATCTATGCTTCACAATTACCGTCAAGATCAGAATATGACATGGCGTTAATTTCACGATTAAAAGACCTTGGATGGTCGCTTCAGGATACAGCCTACATCGTGCACCGTTTTACCCTTGGTAAAGGCGTTGAAATGCCACGCAGGGAGCTTATACGCTGCTATAATAGGGCAGCATCTAAAATGCTTACCCTTGCTGTCAATAATGCCGATCAAATCATGGAGCAACCTAACCCTTACATTACCGCTAAACAATTAGAACATGAACGCAATAAACCAAAACGCAAATATAAGGCAGCAGGCGAACTTTCTTGGAAAAAAACATCTATTCCACTTTTCAAACATTTGATTGACCGTGGCACTATTGTTGCCCTCTATGGTCAATCAAATGTAGGTAAGTCTTTTGCTGCTATTGATTTAGCTGCTCACCTTGCCGCAGGCAAAGACTGGGCTAATTATAAACTCAAAGGCGGCCACCAACCATTACTTTATATCGCTGCTGAGGCAGGCAATACCATCGGTAAACGTATCGACGCTGTAAAACGCAGAATCGGTGTTAAACATGACGTGCCTTTATATGAATTCCCTTTCGCTGTCTATTCTGATCCGATTAACTTACTTGAAACCAACAAAGAAACTGGTATCTGCAAAGGCGTTGAAGAATTAGTACACCAAGTACAATTCTTACATGAAGATACAGACATAAAACCTGCTATGATCGTTATTGATACGCTCTCAGCCGTAATGGCCGGTGGTAATGAAAACTCATCTGATGATATGGGCCAAATCGTTACTAACCTCTTAAATCTTGCCCATCGCACTGGATGCGTAATCGTTATTGTGCATCACTCAGGTAAAGATCAGGCTGCTGGCTTACGTGGCCACACCAAACTTATTGGCGCAATGGATTCATCTTTTGAAGTTAAGATCGCCACCATTGCAGGGCGTGACAAACGCACCATCGTTGCCAGAAAACAACGTGACAATGAAAAGGGTGTTGATATTGATTTTAACTTAAATGTGCTTGAACTTGGCAAAGATGAGGACGGTGATGTTGTCACATCTTGTCACCTTTTCCTTGATACAGATCCAGAGTTTGAACCTATCATTCCGCATATTATAGAACAACTAGATCACGACGACGCATTAATCTTAGTTTCAATTCTCTTATCAAATGCAATTGCAGATTCTGACACTTCTATAAAAGAGAACCTGAACAACTACTCTATTTCTTTCTACACTCAACTGTTAAACTGTGACAAAACTACCGAGCAATTAACTACTATATATAATGATGTGATGAAGGGTGAGTGTAACATTAATGACGAATATTTGGGGACAAATGGCTTGTCCCCTCGCTATATTCGCATGAAACAGGATGGGACAATTTACAAGCGGTTTATTCGAGGAGGGGACAACTTGGGGACAAAAGGTGTCGTGTTGAAAAACCTTAAAAAACAGTATGTTATAGAAAAAGGGGACAGAGGGGACAACGAGGGGACAAACTAAATGTCCCCGTCGACAAAAAAGGGGACAGAGGGGACAATCCCCTTAAGGGATGTCCCCTGTCTCCCATTGTCCGGATATGTCACATTAATGATAATGGTGAAAAAGAGAGTAAAAGAGAGTAAAAGAGCGTGAAACTATGAGAATATCGAAGGTAAGAACATTAGAGGAATTAGCGGAGGGATGGGCGTAAACTATGTATCGACTTGACATGACGTGGAAGCAAAATATTTTGTTTGTTCTTTCTGATGGAAAATGGAAATCCAGAAGGCAAATAAAAAACGCACTTGGTTTGAGTCATAGACAAGAACCAACTTTAACACGTGCATTGTCATCGTATATTTTGTTGCTTGTTAGATCAGGGCATATTGAAAGAGCAATTGCACCAGATATTTTAAAAACTAATCCGCACGATCATGTAAAGTATGTTTATCGCAGGACACGCAAATTTTTTGAAATGTCACCGGCTAGTATGCGTTGTGCTAAGAGGGAACAGAAGTTAAAAATAAAAAACCTCTTAACCTAAACACACACTAACCAGATATAGAAACCAGATCATGCAGATCAGGTTAGTTATTAATTCTAAGATTATTATCATCTTCTATAAAGCTTTTACAGATTCGGTTAAAAAACTTTTCACCGTCTTCATGAGCTTCTTTCATACAGTCATAAGAATAAAATAAAGCTTGTTCGCTCATGGTATCTTTGAAAACGTTTGAATAAAGCTCATTGCGTAGGTCTACAATGACGAAATAACCTCTTGTGGGGTCTACCACTCTGAAAGCGTAAGAATCGCTTGTAAGGGGCTTTATATCGCTTCTATGCGTTATGTTAGATGAATAGTACATTTTATTACCCTCCTAATTTATGTTGCAAAAAGTCACGTGAAAAATTATTGTAAGGGTTAGCCATGTATTTCTTGTAAAGATCATCAAGGCTATTGATATTTTCACCGACCAGGTATTTATCAATTTCGCTTGCTGTTGCTTTGATAGCACGTCTTTGTAGTTCGTATTGCAAGCCGTTTATCAAATCTAACAGCAAGTTTTCTTTCTTTTGTTCCATTTTCTTTTTTCCATTGATTCAATTAATTTTGTTAACATAATAGCTAATTCACTGTTTTCCGGTAATTGGTTAGTAAGTTTGCGTAAGTTTGTCACATCTTGACTAAGTTTAATTACCTGTTTTTTTTGTTCAAAGTTAATAATCATATTTTTACACCTTAATTATTTAGAATGTGAAAGCATGTGTCATAACTGTATTTTTCCTGACATTTTTTCATAGCCTCAGTGTCGCTACATGCTGTTATAGTTAATAAAAGTAAACAAATAGTTAACGTTTTCATGTTATTTATTCCTTAAATTCAATTGGTTTATAATTTGTCTTGTAAACTTTATGTTTATCAAAATTAGCATTATCAAGCCATTTTGATATTTCGTTTAATGACATACCCTTAAAACATGTTAATGCGTGTTTTTTAGTGTCACATACAACCGTTTGACTTAATCCCGTTGAACGTTCAACAAGTTCAAGCCACCATTTACCCCTTATTTTTTCTGTTTGTAAAACGTGTGTTTTATTTTCATCTAATATTTTAATCATGTTACTAACCTCTTAAAATGCTTGATATAGTATTTTATCGCCTGCATACATTGCAAATGTCTCATCATTAAGATAATCAATTACAGTTTCCTGTTTTTCTTCGTCATCTTCACATTCTGACACGTCAATGTCATACTCATTTATTAATTCTTCAACTGTTGATTCGTACCAGTCACAACAGATTGCTATTACATCAAGTCTGTAGTCCTCCCCTGTTGATTCACTGTATTCATCATAATACTGATAAAGGGCTTCTAATGCCTCGTAGCTGAATTGATCGCCACGACCCATTTCTGTGAATCTATCCATAAAATAACTTTTATTTAATTCTTGTACTATTGCCATGTTTTTAACTCCTGTTTTAATATTAATATAAGGTTGTTTTGTCCTTATATGTCTAAGTATGTCAAACTATGACATACTTAGACATAGTTTGCGAATATTATTTTAAAGTTCTATTGTTATGACTGCTAAAAAACCGGTTGTATCAATTGTGACGTTATCTGGTAATTTTTTTTCTAATTTTACATAATCACCTAATAGTTTTTTAACAGCACTGTTAATCATTGCAGTAAACATACAACTATTAGCATATGCACCATATCTAGGGTGTAAACGAAAAGCGTTCATGTCGCAATGGGATGTTTTTATTTTTGGTACTTTAAAACCGGTGAATGCTATTTGACCTTTGTCATGTAAATAACGCACAGTCTCTATCTTTCTTTTGAATTGTATTTTAGCCATTATTTTAACTCCTGTTTTAATGTTAATTGTTATTTAGTTGTTACTTATTAATTAATAATTTTTTAGTTGTATAATCAGTTTGATTGATAGATGGATTATAACAAACTGATACGCCTTCTCCTTTTTTTGGATATATAAACAATATACTTCCGTCATTAAAAAAGTATTTAACAAGATACTGGTTAACTTTCTTCTTGTGATAGTTACCAGTTATATTAAAAGCGTGCTTATTTTTAATTCTATTTAACTCATTAAATGCCTTACACATAATAAAACCTCCTATTTAATGTTAATATAAGGTTGTTTTGTCCTTATATGTCATAGCTTAGCATTGTTTGTCATAGTTCACAACCTTAAAAATGATATTTTTTCACTTTTCTTTAAAAGCCTTGTGTAGTATGGTCATATCCATGAGCAAGATCACAGTTTTTGAAACAGACTTACAAAATAGAATAGCCGAATTGTTGGCTAGTGGTATGAGTGCAACAGATGTCGCAGATGCCTGTGAATGTCACTTGTCACATGTTGGGACTGTTAAAAATAGCGCACTTTTCGCACGAATTTGTTACGATTCTGCGATGAAAGAGCTATTTTCTGTGGGTGCGAAGGTAGCAGTTGACACATTAATAGAGGTTGCACGTGACAAAAAAGCACCAAAACAGGCCAGAGTATCAGCAAGTGACAAGTTATTGCAACATACTGGCTACCAAGTAGGCGAAAATGGGAAGCTTGAGAAGTCACCAGCCAATATGACGCAGGCAGAATTGAACCAAAGGTTGCAAGACCTACAGCGAGAAGCAAGCCAGAGGGCTAACCCTGTGAAGATTATAGAAGGAAACACACAATCCGATCTTGATAAGCTATTAGAATAGCTCAATATGTAGTAGCCTAACTAAGGCTACTGTAAGCTTATGCAAGAATCGTGCCAACTCGATCCCGACCCCGTGGGGGGGTACTGGTATATTTTCTGGGAAAGCGTGCCGAGCCAACCTACAAAATTTGTGGTCTGAAAAAACTTTTGAAAAATAAGAGGTTGAAGTGGAATATAAATATAGAAAATCACAATCTTTGAAAAATAATGAAAAAAGAGATGAGGAAGCAAGAATGTGGTGGGAGGCAAGAAAAAAGACCCTGTGGCAGCAAGAAAAGAGTGGGTTAAGGTTCATAAAGCGATAAATTGTGCTATAAATGTGTTTTATTCTGACTCAACTCCTGGTGCAAAAGCAAAAGGTGGTCTTGTCGATATAATTAATGTTGACACCACCATTTCCTGATGGTAATTTCCATTTTGATCCTTAATACTTTTTCATGGATTAACGATTTTTATAAAATTGAGAGCACAGTGGGCGAAAGTTCACTGTGTTTTTTAATTTCTTGCAAATAATACATTATCTTGCTACATTTTAAGTTATTTGCCAACGCATGTGATAGCGTCGGTTTGCCCTTAGATGGAGTGAGATAATGGCCGCACCAACCTCATATTCTTTGTCGTATGATTTTACGGCATATCAGACAGCAAATCCTTCTGATCCGCTACCAGCGGACAAATTAGAGATTGAATTTAACAATTTAGAAACAACCACTGACGAGATTATTGCTAATCTGGGTCTAATTCAGCGTTCTGACGGTGAATTAGCCAACGCATCTGTCGGTAACGATCAGTTGAAGGATGAGGTGGTTATTGGTCTAAATCCAACTGGTGATTGGGTTACAAGTACAGCTTATGCGGTCAATGATGTTGTTTATGAGAGTAATAAGGTTTACAAATGTCTGATTGCCCATACATCGGGTACTTTTGCCACGGATTTAGCGGCTCTGAAGTGGGAAGAATTACTTGACTTTGACCAATTTATCACAGCAACGGAAAGTGATTTAACGGCTGTTGAAGCTGATTTATCAGCAATAGAGGCGGATTTAGCTGCAACTGAAGGTGATGCAAGTACGACGGAGGCTGACGTTACTGCTGTAGAAAGCGATTTAGCGTCTATGGAGGCTGATTTAGCTGCAATTACTGGTGATACAGCGGCTGTTGAGGCGGATTTAGCTGCTGTAGAAAGTGATTTATCGGCAACAGAAGGTGATAGTACAGCTACAGCTGCTGATTTATTGGCAACTGAGGCTGATGTAGCACTCACAGGTGCTGATGTTACGGCTACTGAGGCGGATTTAGCTGCAACTGAGGGTGACAGCACGGCTACTGCTGCTGATTTGACAGCAACGGAAGCTGATTTGGCTGCTACAGAAGGTGACGCTACCGCAACGGCTGCTGATTTAGCGTTAGTTGAGGCTGATCTTAGTGCGACTGAGGCAGATTTGACAGCAACAGAAGCTGATTTGGCTGCTACAGAAGCTGATGTGGGCGGACTGAATCTACCTACACCGGTTGCCAGTAAATATGGTGCGATATTAGTCCAAAATAATGCAGATGACGGATTTGATTTACTTACCTCGCAAGGCACAAGTGGTCAGGTGTTGACAAGTAATGGTGCAGATGCGTTACCAAGCTTCCAAGATGCAGCAGGAGGCATACCATGCCTAAATAATGGACTGCGAACAAATGCGTATCATGTGGGGGGATTTGGCATTGCAAGTGGTACTTTTGCGATTGCGGCAGATACACTATATGCAATACCATTTTATGTAGGTAAGGCAGTTACTGTTACAAGAATTGGTATAAATGTAACAACAACAGGAGCAGCGGCTAATGCTCGCTTAGGTATATATCAACTTGAGGATGGAGAGCCTACAGCTTTAGTTTTAGATGCTGGTACAGTATCAGTAGGTACGACTGGAGAGAAGGAGGCGACAATATCAGAAGCTTTATCACCTGGTTTGTATATGCTAGCGGTTGTAGCTGATGGGGCAGTAACATTAACAGGATTTACCCCTACTAGCACAACTATATATCATGTAATGGGGTCAGATGCGCTAGGTGATTTTACAGAAGGCGCTTCAAGAAGTTTCACATATGCAGCATTGCCAGACCCGTTCGGTACGGCAACTATTGCAGCTGTACAAACACCGGCAATATGGTTAAGAAAGGTATAGGAGTTTTTAATGAGTAACTACGAAAGATATATGAACGGCGTTTTGGTTGAATCATATGAAAATAGCACAGTTGAAAGTTTGACGCAGATGTCTAAGGAATTAAGGAAAGCTACAACTGAAACTATCATTACGGTTGATGGTGTAGAATACCAATGCAACGCTGATACCTCAATGGCTATACTATGTTTAATCAGAATGTTAGAAGAATTAAACGACCCTGATTATACAGTGCAATATAAGGGCGTTAACGGCTTTCATGATAGAACGCTAGCGCAATTAAAAGTAGCTGGCTTGCAAGTTGGTAATTATCAGAACAAAGCCTTTGCAGCGGAAAAAACCACAAGTGAGGAAGTGGCAAACGGCACTTTAACTACACTTGATGAGGTGATTGCAAGATATAACGAATTGATGAGTGCGTGAGATATGATAACCGTAATTCCACAGCTTATAAAACCACAAAGGCTACCGTTCATTGATGAGAAATTGAAAGAAATTGAATGGTCTGACGGCACTTTGACTGCACATGGTTCAGCAAAGAATCGTAAGAAAAATAGCCAGTGCGTGAAACCGTCAGAAGCGTTGAATAAGATCAACGCTTTAGTGCTTATGGCGTTAAAAGAAAACAACACGATTGTTAACACAATTACACCGACAGAAGTTTTATACCCGATGCTAAATAAGCACATGATGGGCGAATATTATGGGAAGCATATTGACCGACCACTTAGGTATTTGACCAAAAAAGATAAATATTTCAGAGCAGATGTCAGTTGTACGGTATTTTTGTCGGATAGAGAAACTTATGACGGTGGCGAATTAGTAATTCAGCACGGTGCTACTAATCAGAGAGTGAAGTTGAACAAGGGTGATGCGGTATTATATCCTACCAGCTACCTGCATGAGGTAAAAGAAGTCACAAGAGGTGAAAGAGTGTGTGCTGTCACGTGGATGCAATGTGCGATAGCCGACAGTAATGAACGTGAAATGGTCGCTGATATATTTAAGTTAAACAACATGGTTGCTAACGCAACAGATGATGAAAATATTCATGGTTTAGCATCAAAAGTTTACAATAATCTATTCCGAAAATTTGCGAGGTTTTAAGGATGGCTGATGAGAAAAATTCACGTTGGGTAATTGATAAGCATGTGCCGTTGGCACTAATTTTTGCAATATTTGTGCAGACTACGGGTGCTTTTTGGTGGGCTAGTCGGGTGCAGGCTACAGTCGAAAATAATGCTGTCAGGATTGCTAGATTGGAAACAGTTGTTTTGAATATAAATAAATTATCTGAAAGGCAGGTAAGGCTTGAGGTTCAAAATGAAAATGTGGAAAAAATTCTTACAAGGATTGAAGATAAACTACAAAAAAGAGTAGGTGGATCATGAGATTAATACTTAAAAGGACATATTTTAAAGACGCTACAACAGGTATCCTTTACATGGAAGATAAGGATAACCCAGTTTGGTACACAATTGAACGCCCGTGGCTTGGAAACGAGGTAAAAAAATCGTGCATTCCAGAAGGTAATTACAGGGTAGTACCACATAACGGAACAGATTTTAAGGATGTTTGGACTATCAAAGATGTACCAGGTCGCAGTGCAATATTATTTCATGTGGGTAACTGGGTGGATAACTCTACTGGTTGTATCTTACCAGGTTTGACAAGCTGCTACATGAGAAACCCTAAATCGCAACTACTCGAAAAAGCTGTTAGCAACAGTAGTCAGGCAATTATTCAGATGAAAAAAGAGATCGGTTACCCTAGCGACTTTGAATTGACAATAAAATCATGAGGTTAGCATGGGTATTTTAGGTAGAATTTTAGGATCGGATGAAGCGATCACTACAGGTATCAAAACTGTAGCTAAAGGTTTAGATGCCCTTGTTTATACTGATGAAGAAAAAGCATCAGATCATGCAAAATCTGTGACAGAAGCACGCAGGATGGTCATAGACTGGATGTCAGCGTCACAGGGTCACAGATTGTCACGAAGGGTCATATCGCTGGCTATAACGTTCGTATGGCTTTCTATGTACGTTTTAGGCGCATTATTGTCTGTCGTGGCTGTATGGGTGGACAATGCGGCACAATTCAAAGAGTCGGCAAAGGTGATTGGTGATTATGCTGACAGCATGAACGGTGCAGTAATGCTAATACTTGGATTTTATTTCGCAGCACCACATTTAGCTGAAATAGTGAAGCCAGCGATGGAAAAATTTAGTAAGAGACCGGATAAAAATGAATGATTACTCGAATCTTACCGACGATCAGTTAAAAGAAACGATTCTCATTACGAAGCGACAGGCTCTTATTGCCGGTGCTCAGAAAAAAATGGCTGATTTTTGTAAGATAATGATGCCAGATGCAGAAGACCCAGACGACGTTGATAAAAGCGAATATCAGGCTGTCGGTCATTCTAAGATGTTGTGTGACATTGTTGAGAATTTGCAAAGCGGTAAAACCAAAAGGGTTACTGTTGCAATACCGCCACAGCATGGTAAGACGATCCATTTAACGCAGATCGGGTTAGCGTGGATTTGGGGTAGGAATCCTAAAGCAAGGATTATTGTAGCAACATATAACCAGACTCGTGCAGATGAGCTTGGTCATGAATTCCGTCAGATGATTAAGGATAGACCAGTTTACGGACAGGTTTTTCCAGAAGTTGAGTTTATGAAGGATGCGAAATCCAAATCCTTCATGCAGAATAGAGCAGGCGGTAAGATATTTTTTATCGGTGTTGGCGGTACGATTACAGGTCGTACAGCGGATTATATTATTATTGATGACCCGTACAAAGGTGATGATGACGAATTTACTGAAGCGCACTTGGAAAAAATCTGGTCATGGTTCTTTAAGGTGGCGTATTCAAGGGGTTCGAATAAAACAAGAATCTGCGTGATTCAGACCCGATGGGCAGAAGATGATCTGATAGGTCGTTTGTGTGATCCATCGCACCCAGAGCGTCATAAGCGATTTTCCGGTATATCTGAAGACTGGACTTACATGAATATACCAGGGGTCATCAAAGATGAAAAACTGGCTAAAGCACTTGGATTAAAATTAGCAGTACCCACTAATGAAAAGGTGATTCAGCAGTTCGGTAGTGAGCCGATGACATCATTATGGCCTAGGGAAAAATCGTTAGAATTTTTTGCCCAATGGAAAAAAGGTGACCCACGGTCATTTTCAGCACTTGTAATGGGTCAGCCTACACCAGATGACGGTATTTACTTTACTGAGGACATGATTGTTGAATATGGACCAAGTGAGTTACCGGATAGACTTAGGATTTACGGTGCATCCGACCATGCGGTGTCAGAAAAAGCACAACGTGACTACACGGTGCTTGGGTGTGTTGGAATTGATGAAAATGATGATATTTGGGTCTTACCTGATCTAGTTATGGATAGGATGCAAACCGACAGGACAGTAGAAGAATTATTAAGGCAAATGCAGGATCATAAACCGACGATATGGTGGATGGAGTCGGAATTGATTTCCAAGTCATTTGGACCATTCTTACGCAAAAGAATGGTTGAGACCAGAACATACACAATGATTGATCCGGTAACACCGACTAAAGATAAAATGTCACGTGCCAGATCAATACAGGGTAGAATGTCGATGCGGAAAGTTAGATTTCCGAGATTCGCACCGTGGTGGACTGATGCTAAGAATCAGCTTATGAAGTTCCCATACGGTGCAAATGATGACTTTGTTGACTGGTTAGCCCATATCGGGTTAGTTTTAACAAAAGAATTATCGGCA
>Ga0196899_1000093_pt1 | contig 44569 bp, 38 predicted proteins | sample VirMetDEL_Sep_01_FD_169095 | JGI IMG/M metagenome (GOLD analysis project Ga0196899, IMG submission 169095) | Aqueous microbial communities from the Delaware River and Bay under freshwater to marine salinity gradient to study organic matter... | ecosystem: Environmental > Aquatic > Marine >... | reverse complement strand
GGTGTACAGTGAGAGTCCCGCAAGAGCATAAATATTGTCAAGCTTTATATTAAGAAGCCCTGATAGCTAACTCTGTCAGGATTTTTTATCTCAAGGAAAGCTCTTCTGACGGCCTGAAGGCCGACCTACAGTTTGGCTCTATTCTGGGGATAAGCGTTATTTTTATGCACAAAAAAGCCCAGCTTGTTGCTGGGCTTTGTGTATAGTTCAGGTTTTTTATCGTGTGTTGTCCGCTAATTCACTTAGCAAGGCCCGCTGAGCACTACGGTACTCACCTTTTCTGGGTTTAGAAAGTTGGTAAGAGCCATCACTTTGTAAAATCCAGCTTTGGGTATTATCTGCTAGATAGTATTCCAGTTCTTTTTTAACACGGCGAGTTTGTTTGTAATCCTGTAGTGGGAAAGCGACTTCGATACGGTTATTTAAGTTTCTGTCCATGCCGTCTGCGCTGGATAGATAAACTTGAGGGTTGCGGTCGTTGAAGAAGTAATAGACGCGAGTGTGTTCCAGGAATCGTCCTATAATGCTCCGTACTCGAATATTAGAGGATATGCCTTTTATACCTGGTCGTAAGGTGCAAATGCCTCGCACGATTAGGTCGATTTTCACGCCCGCTTGAGACGCTTTATACAAGGACTGAATAAGTCTTTGCTCGGTCAAAGAGTTCACCTTGATGATGATTCTAGATGGCTCGCCTTTGAGGGCATTTTCCGCTTCGCGATGAATCATATCAAGTAAACGATCTCGCAGCGTAAATGGAGCATGCAGTAACTTTTTCACTTTGAGCTCTTTACTCATGCCGGTGAGTTGTTGAAAAACACGATGTACGTCATCGCCTATTTCCTTATCTGACGTCATGAAACTATAGTCAGTATAGAGTCGTGCGTTTCCTGCATGATAGTTTCCTGTGCCTAGATGAACGTAGCGAGTAAGGTCTGCTCCTTCTCTACGAACAATCAGGATCATTTTGGCATGGGTTTTATGTCGAACAACGCCGTAAACAACAATGGCGCCAGCGTCTTGCAGACGACTTGCTAGGGCTAAGTTTTCAGCTTCGTCGAAGCGTGCTCTTAACTCAATGACAACAGTTACTTCTTTGCCATTTCGTGCGGCTTCCACCAATGCATTGGCAATCGGTGAGCGAGAACCTGTTCTATAAAGAGTCTGACGAATAGCAACAACATTTGGGTCTTTCGCGGCTTCGCTTAGTAAGTCGATAACGGGCGAAAAGCTTTCAAACGGGTGCATCAATAAATAATCACGTTGACGAATGGCCTCAAATAATCCACCTGAACTGGCGAGTTTTCTAGGCAAGCCAGGTGAAAAAGGAGGGTACATCAGATCTGGTCGGTCCACTAACTCTAGTACTGCCATCAATCGGCTAAGGTTAACGGGACCATCAATGCGATACAGATCTTGTTGCTCTAGTTCAAACTGCTTAAGCAATGAGTCAACGATGTGAAGAGGGCAGTTTTCCGCAATTTCTAATCGTACTGAGCTACCGTAATGACGACTTTGTAACTCTGTTCGCAAAGCGCCAGCGAGATCGACACCAATGTCATCAGAATCCACTTCTAAATCGGCGTTACGGGTAAGACGGAATTGAAAGCAGCCTTTAACCGTCATGCCGGGGAATAACTGGTCGGCATGGGCGTGAATAATAGAGGAAAGGAAGACAAGGTTATCCCCACCTTCACAAACGTCATCTGGTAGTTTCACTAACCGAGGCAGCGAGCTAGGTGCTGGAACAATAGCAAGACCATTCTCACGACCAAAAGCATCCCGGCCTTCTAATTCAACAACAAAGTTAAAAGTTTTGTTTGCGAGTCTTGGGAAAGGATGTGCTGGATCAAGGCCAATTGGGCTGATGATAGGCAACACATTGTCGCGGAAATAACGTTTTACCCAAGCGGCTTGTTTTTCATTCCAGACGGTACGACGAATAAATTTAACGTTTTCATTGGCCAGTTTAGGCAAAATGATATCGTTGAGAATACGGTATTGGCGGCGTACTAGCTTGTGAGCGTGTTCGCTGATCAAGGCAAGTACTTTCTTTGGGTGCATGCCATCAGGGCCGTTTTTTTCACGGCTGTATTCTAGTTGGCTTTTTAGACCAGCAACGCGTATTTCAAAAAATTCGTCCATGTTTGAGCTGAAGATACACAGAAACATCAATCTATTTAATATTGGATGATTTTCGTCCATGGCCTGCTCAAGAACACGGGCATTAAATTGTAAGTGGCTTAACTCTCGGTTGAAGTAGAGCTCAGGATCCGCAAGATCAATCTGTTCTGGTAAGCGCTCTTCGATAGAGGCCTTAGTAGGATCTTGCGGCTGTTCTGGAATGGGCTCTAAAACAAGCTCCGCGTCCAATTCTAAAGGTGGACTCGGAATGGGTTCTTTTTTATCTATTTCGTTCACAGACTGCTCAGACATGCGTTCTAATTCTCTCTAAATACCGTTTTATTGTGTTGTTGGTATCAATGTTCCTTTGCCTACAGTATGTAGGCATATGATAACAAATTACACCAACGCAGCCTGCTGGTCACCGATTCTATGTATTTATTTGTATTAAAAGTGATTAGCTTTTAGTTTTCAGTAGGCGTGCTGCATCTTTCGCAAAGTAAGTCAGGACCCCATCAGCGCCTGCGCGTTTGAATGCAAGGAGTGATTCCATCATTACCGTATCTTTATCTAACCAACCATTTTGAAAGGCGGCCATGTGCATGGCGTATTCTCCGCTTACTTGGTAAGCAAAGGTTGGTACTTCAAGTTCCGTTTTTACTCGGCGTACGATATCTAAATAAGGCATACCGGGTTTAACCATAACCATATCGGCGCCCTCTTCTATATCTAGCATCACTTCGCGGATGGCTTCGTTAGAGTTGGCGGGATCGATTTGGTAAGTGAATTTGTTACCTTTGCCAAGGTTGCCGCTAGAGCCAATAGCATCACGGAATGGACCGTAATAAGCCGAAGCGTATTTAGCCGCGTAGGCCATGATTAAAGTGTTAACAAAACCTTCGGCTTCCAGTTCATCACGGATTTCGCCAATGCGTCCGTCCATCATGTCGGAGGGCGCTACTATGTCGGCACCTGCTTTGGCATGTGACAGGGCTTGTTTGACTAATGTATCGACGGTAATGTCATTTAATACGTAACCTGAATCATCGATAATGCCATCTTGCCCATGTGTGGTGTAAGGATCTAAAGCGACGTCAGTAAGCACGCCTAGCTCTGGAAATGCATCCTTCAAAGCACGAACAGCGCGCTGTACCAAGCCATTTGGATTGTAGGCTTCTTCAGCAAGTAACGATTTTTTGTCACTGTCTATCACTGGAAAGAGGGCTATGGTGGGTATACCAAGTTCGACAAGTTCTTTGGCTTCTTCTAGAAGTAAGTCGATAGAAAGACGTTCAATGTTTGGCATAGAAGGAATGGCTTGGCGCACATTGTTGCCTTCAAGAATGAACATTGGGTAGATTAAATCGTCTGCTGTAAGGCGATGTTCGCGCATCAGGCGACGAGAAAAATCATTTTTACGCATGCGTCGCATACGAGTGTATGGAAATGTCATCCAATATCTCTCCTTTTCGCTGTCTATGAATGTACTTCAGTATTGTTACAATATTAAGACAGTACCAGATGAAAAGCTTTGTGTTGAGGCAAAACTTTACGGATTGTTAGCATTTAGTCTTTGTTTATGCTCGTTTTTTTTACGAGTGTTCAGATTAATTGTGCTTCGGCTTCTTCAAGCTCTTCTTGTGCCTCAAACCACGCTTCCTCACTTTCGGCTTGGGCTTTTTTCCATTTGGCCTCATCACTTAATAAGCTTTGCAATTTGTTCCTTTGATCCGCTTCATAAAGACTTGCGTCGGCCATTGCTTCAGCAATACGATCAAGGTGCTCTTGCGCTGTGTGAACGGCTTTTTCGTACTTTTCTATTTGCTTGCGAAGAGGGCGCAATTTTTCACGCATTTCAGCGGCTTTACGACGTTCTTCTTTGCGATCAATTCGGTCTATTTTATCGCCTGCTGATTCGCTTTTTTCAAGCTGTGCAGCATTGGCTTGTCTTGCTTGTAACCATGAGTGATAAGCTGGAAGGTCACCATCAAAGGCTTGTATTTGGTTGTCAGCAACAAGATAAAATTCGTCGACGGTGCTGTTCAGCAAATGTCTGTCGTGGGATACCAATAAAATGGAGCCGGGAAACTCTTGTAAGGCTTCTGTTAAGGCTTGGCGCATTTCGATATCCAAGTGGTTGGTTGGCTCATCAAGCACTAATAAATTAGGCTTTGTCCAAGAAATTAACGACAAGGCCAAACGGGCTTTTTCGCCGCCCGAGAAGCCTTTTACGGCACGAAGGGCGTCGTCACCAATAAAACCAAAGCCGCCCAGATAACGACGAATATCGCTTTCAAGTACTTTGGGCGTGAGTCGTTGAATATGCAGTAACGGCGAGGCGTCGAGGTCAAGCGCACTGAGTTGATGCTGTGAGAAGTAACCGATTTTCAGGTTTTCCCCTAAGATACGATCTCCTGCCAGAATACTGATTTCACCAACGATGGATTTGATTAACGTCGATTTACCTGCACCGTTAGGGCCAAGTAGGCCAATGCGTTGGCCATCTCGAAGGGCAAAGTTGGTGTTGCCAAGTTGCACCGTTTTGACGCCAGATTCAGAAGTGTAGCCCAAGTCTGCCTGAGATAAATTAACCAATAACTGCGACGTTTTCTCCGCCACTGGGATGGAGAACTCAAATTGTGAATCAATGTGGGCAGGACCGATGATTTCCATTTTCTCGAGCATTTTCAAGCGGCTTTGTGCTTGTTTTGCTTTATCGGCCTTGTAACGAAAACGGTCCACATATTGTTGTAGATGGGCCCGTTTTTCTTGTTGTTTTTCATAGTTGGCTTGCTGTTGCGCTAAGTGCTCAGCACGTTGGCGTTCATAATCCGAGTAGTTACCTTTGTACAGCACGAGTTGCTTTTGGTAGAGGTGAACGATATGACTACAAATGCCATCTAAAAAGTCGCGGTCATGGGAAATTAACAACAAGGTGCCAGGATACTGGCGTAGCCAGTTTTCTAACCACATTACCGCATCTAAGTCTAAGTGGTTGGTTGGCTCGTCCAATAGTAATACATCAGAAGGGCACATTAACGCTTTAGCAAGGTTAAGGCGAATTCGCCAACCACCTGAAAAATCAGACACGGGCCTTTGCATGTCGGTCATTTTAAAGCCAAGACCTTGAAGAAGTGTTTCACCCCGTGATTGTGCAGTGTAGCCGTGAGCGTTTTCATATTCGCCCAACCAAATGGCATGAGCATGATCGTCGCCACTTGCTTGTGCCTTGGCAATATTGCTTTCGATCTCTCTGAGTTTATCATCACCATCGAGACAATAATCCAACGCACTGCGTTGTGTCTCTTCTACTTCTTGAGCCATGAACGCAATACGGCGTTGTCCCGGCAGAATAACCTCGCCTGTGTCCGCATGCAGTTCGCCTTTGATCATGGCGAACAAAGAGGATTTGCCTGCGCCATTGGCTCCGATGAGGCCGACTTTTTGGCCTTCAAAGATGGTGAGGTCAGCTTCTTCAAGTAGAAACTGAGTGCCGCGCTGTAAACTAACTTCCGTAAATTGGATCATAAAAACTAGCTATCTCTTATCTCTCTTAATGAGAAGTGATGTTGATCGTTTTAGTCGTCTTTTGAATAGACAGAACCATGTACAACATTTTAGAGTGCTGTAAGAGGAAACGAAATAGCAAACGTGCATATTCGCAATACATATCCCCAGTTAATGACGGTTTTAAAGTGGATGATTATGCGTCTCAAGGGTAAAATGGCGGCAATATTAATTTGAACTTTTTTACTCGGGCTTATGGCTTGAGAAAGGTGTGCTTTGTGAACAATGTAACCATCAATGAAATCCAGCGTTTTTCCTTTGATAACAGTAACGTTCGTGGCGAACGAGTGCTGTTGAACGACGCTTATCAAGAAATTATCAAACGCAAGCAGTACCCATTGGCGTTAGAGAAACTCCTCGGTGAGTTTGTCGCTGCAATTGCGCTATTGAGAGACATTGTCAAAATAGATGGTGTGTTATCGATTCAAGCCAAAGGCAATGGTTTTTTGTCTACTTTAATGACGGAATGCGATGAGCACCAAAATCTTCGTGGTATTGCTCAGTGGGATGACAATCAGGTCGTGCCAGAGGTTATTTCTTTAAAAGAAGTCCTCGAAGGCGGGTATTTGGTTATTACTATTCAGCCACGTAATGGGCAGCGTTATCAAGGCATTGTTGAGATCATCGGTGATACTTTATCTGAATGTCTTGAACAGTACTTCTCCCAGTCTGAGCAATTACCAAGTCGAGTGTGGTTGGCGGCCAATGGCGCCCAATGCGGTGGTCTATTCTTGCAGCGTTTGCCGGAAGAGCAAGCGAAAGAAGGTGACGAAGATGCTTGGGAACGTTTGACTCATTTAGCCTCTACAGTGAAAGAAGAGGAGTTACTTGGGCTTGAAACAAGTGAGCTATTGCATCGCCTGTACCATGAAGAAGACGTGCGTTTATACGACATTAAGGCGATGCAGTTTGGCTGTTCATGTTCTCGTCAGCGTACGTTAGAAGCTGTGATGTCATTAGGTTCAGAAGAAGTACGTGAACTGTTGATTGAGCAAGGCAGCGTGAACGTAGAATGTCAGTTTTGTGCTGAAAAATATGAGTTTACCGAAAATGACATGGCCGCCTTACTCGGCGACCAAGCCAAAACTCACTAGTCTGAAACATTAAGATTTAAACGTGGCGTGATGGATAAGATCACGCCACGAGATAATGCCGATAACGTTCTGTTCGTCGTCTACAACAGGTAGACAAGAAATGTCCACTCGTTTAAACCACGCTATTATTTCCTCTATGGAGGTATCTGCTTTTACGGTAATTGGCTGGCGTGTCATGGCTTGATGAGCGGCACGGTTTAACGTATCTAGGTCTCTTGGTTGTTCGGATACCTTGTTAATGAAGGGGCTGATCAGGCGTAACAGGTCTCGGTCAGAAATAATGCCGACCAATTTACCTTTCTCTGTCACAGGAATATGGTGAAAACCATTCGTTTCCATGATTTTTCTGATGTTGGGTAAGCGTTCATCCATTTCGACACAGATGACATTTTTTACCATGATATCTTGTGCTTTCATTGCCATACTCCCCGCATCTCGATAAGAGAATTTAGTATATTTATACTGAATATTATTATTTAAATATAGTCGCAAAATCGAAGCATGTTTTTTATTAATGTCGTTAACATCGCCTTTCTTGTCGCTAAAGTCAATCAAATGAGTGTTATCTTGAAAATCGAAATGTGAATATATCTACATTCTTATACTAAGGTCTCAAGACATTATTTTTAAAATCCGTATAATCAACTTACACCTGCTCAGAATCCCTTATTAGGCTGAATTTCAGCATACGAGCAAAGGCGTTCTGAAGAGAGGGTGGAGAAAATTAAGCGGGACTTGTTTGACGTACTGCTTTTGGCCATAAGCTCTTTTTCTTCATCATTCTCAAACTCACAATTGGCTATGACACGGCGAAATCATATGACCTCAAATTCTGTAGACGTTTTACTAGTCGGAGGCGGTGCCATGAGCACCACCTTAGGAGTGTTACTCAAGCAATTAGACCCCAGCATGACCATGTTGATGGTAGAGCGATTGGACAGTGTCGCAAAGGAAAGTACGGATGGCTGGAACAATGCTGGAACGGGCCATGCAGCATACTGCGAACTAAACTATACCTCTGAAAATAAAGATGGCTCTGTCAATATAGACAAGGCTGTTACGATTAATGCGGCTTTTGAAATCAGTTTGCAATTTTGGTCTTATTTAGTCGAACAAGGACTCATGCCCGCCTCTCAAGAATTCATTCATCGCGTGCCTCACCAGAGTTTTGTCTGGGGAGAGCGTAATGTGAAGATGCTCAAAGCACGCCACGCTGCCATGAGTGCACACCCAGCTTTCAGAGAAATGCAATACACAGAAGATCGTGAAACGATGAAAGAGTGGATGCCGCTCATTATGAACAATCGTGAGGGCAATGAACCTCTTGCAGCAACCCGTGTTGAGCATGGAGCGGATGTGAATTTTGGTGCGATTGCTAGAAACATGAGCAAGCATCTACAAGGATTGGATAATTTTGAACTAAGCTTGAATTGCGAAGTAAAAGATCTCAACAAAAGAGCAGACGGAAGATGGGATGTTGAAATCGAGCAAAATGGCGCTCGTAAAACCGTTGACGCGAAATTTGTCTTTTTGGGAGCCGGTGGCGGTGCCCTGCCGTTATTGCAAATGGCTGACGTGAAAGAAGGCAAAGGTTTTGGTGGGTTTCCTGTCAGTGGTCAATGGCTGGTATGTGAAAAGCCTGAGATTGTTGAGCAGCACTTTGCCAAGGTCTATGGCGCCGCACCAATTGGCGCGCCACCAATGTCTGTACCGCATTTAGATACACGTATTATTGATGGTAAAAAAGCCATTTTGTTTGGTCCATTTGCAGGCTTTACAACCAAGTTTTTGAAAACAGGTTCGTTTTTCGACCTTCCTAAAAGTGTTCGCTTTGACAATATTAAGCCAATGCTCAGTGTGGGTAAAAACAACATGGACTTGACTCGTTATTTGATTAGTGAAGTTATGCAGTCCCATAAAGATCGTTGTAATTCGTTACGTCAGTTTTTTCCAGATGCTAAAGACGAAGACTGGGAACTCGCATACGCGGGCCAACGGGTTCAAATTATCAAAAAAGACGAAAAAACAGGTGGTAAATTAGAGTTTGGAACCGAAGCCATTACGACAGAAGACGGCTCTCTTGCTGCTTTGTTAGGAGCGTCACCAGGTGCTTCAACCACAGTGAATACCATGATTGGTATTATTGAGCGTTGTTTCTCAGAGCAAGTTAAATCGGCAGACTGGCAGACTAAACTAAAAACGATGGTGCCATCTTATGGCGAGTCTTTAATAGAGAATACGGATTTATTGCTTGCTATTCGTGCGCGCACTCTAGAAACGCTCAATTTGAAGCCTTAATGTAAGTCAATAATCGCTTGTAGGGAGCGAGGGTCCTGCCCTCGCTTTCTTGGCTTATATTGAAAAATACATCAATACAGAGAGTAGATATGACAATGACTTTTGCTGAGCGCGCAGACCAATTGTGTGACAGATTACGAGATATGGAACATCATGCAGAAGAGGGTGATCAGCTTTTTTATTGCGCCTATCTTCTTGGACTTCTGGGATTACACAGTAGTGCTGAAGGTGAGGGTAATGATGCATTTGATCAAGCTTTTACCGTGATTCTGCAGGAAACGCTTGATGCGGAAGGTGTGACAGAGAAGGATCAAACGAATATCACGTCTTTATGGCAAACGGTTTGCTCAAAAGTCTCTTAATCGTCATGCCGTGAATATAATTCTATAAAAAAGAGAGGCCCTTGTTTGGCCTCTCTTTTTTTGCTTACATTTTAATTCGCCTATTATATTTGCAATAGGGAAATAACATATCATTCACTAAAGTGCTGGTTTATTAGGGTGTGGTGCGTAAGCAAATACGTCAGAAAAACAACGTTCCTTACTTAGTCCCTTGAGCTCCAGTTGATCAAATGTGCCGTATACCATGCCAACGGAACCGCTCACAAAAGCCACGTATTGGCTTAAATCGGGATGGTCTGCCAATACGGCTTCGTACAACCAACCACTTCTTCCGTGCCACTGATCGTTTGTTTCATTGACGATAACGTCTAAAGTGAAAGGCGTGTATTTGTGTGCTTCTTCTAGCCAGTCTTGAGCAAATACATCTTCCACGCTTCTTAATCCCCAGTAAAATGAGACTTTTCCCGCAAAGTTTTGCTCTACCAATTCGCTATATAGACTCTTGATTTGAGCGAACCCTGTGCCACCAGCAATCAGTAAAATGTGTTCAGGGTGTGTGTCTAATACGCCATTTTGTAAGTGGCAATCACCGCCAGGTGCTTTGATAGTGATACTGGTATTGGATTGAATGTGTTCTACAACCTTGCTGGCGAGTGACGCAGAGTCTGATACAAGCACGTATAGGGTTAGATTTGGTAGTTCATGTGGTGCGCTGCCAATGGAATAAGGAACTTTTTCGCCTGTTGGTAGTACCACCATTAAATACTGGCCTGCGACAAAAGTCAGGTCATCGGCTTCTAAGCTAATTCGGTAGACGTTCTGATTAATTAACTCAACAGCTTTTACCGATGCGGTCATCTCTTTCATTTAAATTACTCCAATCTGTGTCGCACTCACTTAAAAAGCAGTTAGCGGGCATTGATGATGTACTATATTGATCTGTAAGTAAAAAAAAACCACTTTAGGAAGTGGTTTTTATGAAGCAGAAGCATCTGCTTATTTATTTTTGCCTTTCATTGATTCAAAGAACTCATCGTTGGTTTGAGTGACTTTCAGGCGATCAATTAAGAACTCGGTTGCTGCTACATCTTCCATAGGATTCAAGAGTTTGCGAAGAATCCACATGCGTTGTAGTTCGTCTTCCGAGGTCAATAAGTCTTCACGACGAGTACCAGAGCGACGGATATTGATGGCAGGGAACGTTCGTTTTTCAGCAATTTTGCGGTCTAGATGCAATTCGGAGTTACCAGTACCTTTAAATTCTTCAAAGATAACTTCGTCCATTTTTGAACCAGTATCCACAAGCGCCGTCGCGATAATAGTCAAACTACCGCCTTCTTCAATGTTACGAGCTGCACCAAAGAAACGTTTTGGACGTTCTAATGCGTTTGCGTCCACACCACCTGTTAATACTTTGCCTGATGAAGGAATAACGGTGTTATAGGCACGAGCCAGACGAGTAATAGAATCTAGTAGAATAACAACGTCGCGTTTGTGCTCAACCAAGCGTTTTGCTTTTTCGATTACCATTTCAGCCACTTGCACATGGCGTGCTGGTGGTTCATCAAACGTAGAGGCAACCACTTCACCGCGAACAGTACGAGACATTTCGGTTACTTCTTCAGGACGTTCGTCAATCAGTAACACGATTAAATGACATTCAGGGTTGTTACGAGTAATAGCGTTAGCAATATTTTGCAACATGAAGGTTTTACCCGCTTTAGGCGGAGAAACAACCAAGGCACGTTGTCCTTTACCCATTGGAGCTACAAGATCAATGATGCGTGACGTTACGTCTTCAGTAGAGCCATTGCCGGCTTCCATCAATAGGCGTTCATCTGGGAAAAGAGGGGTAAGGTTTTCAAAAAGGATTTTATTGCGAACGCTTTCAGGTTTATCAAAGTTGATTTCGTTAACTTTGAGTAGTGCAAAGTAACGTTCACCATCCTTTGGAGGGCGGATCTTCCCAGAGATGGTATCTCCTGTACGTAAGTTAAAGCGTCTAATTTGGCTTGGTGATACATAGATATCATCAGGACCTGCTAAGTACGAACTATCAGGTGAACGTAAAAAGCCAAAGCCATCTTGAAGAATCTCTAAGATACCGTCACCGTATATGTCTTCCCCGCCTTTTGCATGACGCTTTAGGATCGAGAAAATAACATCTTGTTTACGGGAACGAGCCATGTTTTCTAGGCCCATCTCTGATGCGATGTCTAAAAGTTCGTGTACTGATTTCTGTTTTAAGTCGGTAAGGTTCATAAACGGGTTTTGTATTAGCTCATTTGAGGAATATTGACGGAATTAGAGTTAATCAATAAGTAACAATAATGTGTGTCTGGAAGTATCTTACAATGTATCAGCTACTCGGCATAAAAAAACACAAAACAAGACGGTTACAAAACTTTTGTTCTGGTTTAAATCAGCCCGGATAGGGCAAAGCCAATACAGCGCGAAACAATTTGATTGGGATCTAGGCAGTGACCTGCTTATTGCTTTGTCACTATCAAAACCATCTATACTATAGTTCGACTTAAAGGCGAGGTCTATAGTGAAAATCAGGAAAAAAACAATTTCTGGTAATTTTTTGATCAAACTCAGGGTTTTTGTGCCTTTAGAAGAGATAGTTTTCTGCGTTAAGTGCTTAATAGACCTTGCTTTTCGGAAAAAGTGGGCCAGTGTCGCGAAAAATTCATAAAATACTCTGGTTTTTTTGCTGTCATGTTGCCAATGACATAGGCAAGGAACTGATATACTCTTGCATCTATTAAGACTTCTGCAATATAAGGCTTTCTGAATGCAATCACTTTTTTTGCAACAATCTCATGACTTTCCTTTTGAAAAAATTGCGGCTATAGATCTGGGCTCAAACAGTTTTCACATGGTGATCGCTCAAGTGACTCATGGGCAATTGCGTATCACCGGAGAATTTGGTGAAAAAGTTCAATTGGCGGCTGGCTTAGTGGATGGCCGCTTAGATGACGCATCTCAGCAACGAGGCTTAGATTGTTTAGCTCAGTTTGCACAAGTGATCGAAGATCTCCCGCCTGGTTCTGTTCGTGTGGTTGGTACTAATGCGCTAAGGGTGGCCAAAAATCGATACGATTTTATTGGCAAAGCCATGGACATAATGAGCCATCCTGTTGAAATCATTGCGGGTCGTGAAGAGGCTCGTTTGATTTATGTGGGTGTCTCAAGAACCATGGATCATGGTGATGCCAAGAGGCTGGTTGTTGATATTGGTGGTGGTAGTACCGAATTTATTATCGGTAAACAACTTGAGCCGATATTAACAGAAAGTCTTCACATGGGCTGTGTGAGCTTTAAACAACGCTTTTTTGATGACGGTAGTATCAATAAATCCAATTTTCAGAAGGCTGTTACGGCGGCGCGTTTAGAGCTTTTAAGCATTCAAGACGATTATCTTGATGAGACATGGGACGTAGCAATAGGTTCTTCTGGCACAGTGAAAGCGGCTTTTAATATTGTTAAGGAGAACAATTGGAGCAAGAAAGGCATCACGTTAAAAAATCTAAAACAAATTCAAAAAGCGCTATTTTCAGCAGGCCATATCGATAATCTCGATTTGCCAGGCCTGAAACCTGAACGCAAAGTGACTTTTGCTGCGGGTATCGCGATTTTAACCGCGGTATTTGAATGTTTTGATATTAAGCAGATGGATTTCTCTAACGGTGCGTTAAGAGAAGGTGTGCTTTACGACATTATGGGGCGTTACGCTGAAACGGATATTCGTGAACGTACCGTGAACTATATGTTGAACCAATACCATATTGATACGGAGCAGGCAAAACTGGTCACGCACACAGCGTTATCAGCACTCGCTCAAGTGAAAGATGATTGGAATTTGAACAGCATTTCCAGTGAGGATTTATTGCGTTGGTCTGGATTGCTCCATGAAGTCGGGGCTGGCATTTCGCACAGTCGCTATCACAAACATGGCGCTTACATCATTAGTGAGTCTGATATGCCTGGCTTTTCTCAACAGGAGCAGCAAGCTCTAGCAAACTTAATTTTACGGCATCGTCGAAAGTTCAGCCAATCTTTGGATTATCGTTTTACCAAAAGTGACCAGCAAGATTTAGACCGATTGTCGATACTCTTAAGGCTGTCAATCTTGTTGCATCACGACAGAAAAGAGGGCGATATGCCGATTTTCACTTTGAAAGCGAATGAAAAGAGTTTGCATGCCGAATTCTTGCCCGAGTGGCTAAATAATCGACCTTTAACCTTGGCTAACTTACAGCGTGAAGCTGAATCTTTAGTCAGTGATGGATACAGTTTGACCTTTAGTTAAGGTCGGCCATCATCAAGTATCGATCAAGCTAATTTATCAATTGATCGATACAAAGCGGCGACTTCTTCTCGTTGTAATCCCGTAATACGAGAAAGTCGTCCTATGCTTGATGAAATTTGAACAGACTCTTTTCCCTCTTTTTCTTCCTTTTTATTGGTATCAGTATCGCTTTGGCGCTGCGTCAACATCCATTGTTGTTTTGCACTGTCCGATAATTGAACGCTATCTTGCTGTCTTTGAACATCTGAACGCACATTGCCGTCTGTCTGTGCAGGTTGCACAGGCAAATACAAACGATTGTTTGAGATGGGAGATATTGACACAACAGCCACCTGATAATGATGAAAAGACGCGCCTTAAGAATAGTATAAAAAATAATCAATGTGTATTTTTGTTGCTAGATTCTTAAATGTATCGGCTAGGGAAGGTACAAATAAGCCTACATCCTTTGTTTAACACCCCAAAAATAGAACCACTACTCACATTCGGTACTCGCCTCGAATAGTAAATTTTTATCCACACGCTGAGGCAAGAGGGCTTGTTCGTACTTTTCCTAGAAATAGTGAAGTAATGGGCTTTTGTTTATGGCTTTACTTATAGACCGCAATAGATCCGCGTCAATTTAAATTTATTTTATCTTCTCATTCACCATATTAGTGTCATTGCCATATAAGGATGATATTGTTTGCACATTGTTATCAATTTGATGACTAAAGAACAATGCATTTAACAGGTGTAAGGTCTGCTTTATCGCGTAAATTGCGTGAATGACTATCTGTTGTCAGTCGTTTGCTTCAAAAAGGATGCCGCATGAGCCAAGAAAATCTTCCAATAGAACATCTTTATTTTACTGAGACAAACCTAGAACAAATCTTAGAAAATCTAGACGTTGTTCGTAATCGAATCCACCCACAGGCAACAGATGATGAAGGCGTAAATGAGCAGGTGTTTCCATCTGTTTGCCTGATAGGTCTAGGGCGATGTGGCTCTAATATCGCTTTGGATGTTGCGTCGTTGGTATACGATGCAAGAACCAACTATATGCGAGAGGTGGAAAGCCAAGAAATACTTGAAAATGAAAGTGAATTCCGCCCTATGCGCTGGATTCGCAAACACTTGCCGCTAGAAGGCAAAGATGGTTTTAAACCTGTTTTCTTGATTGAGCCAATCGTTTTATTGGGTGACTTGGATAAAGATATAGAAGGGCGAATTCGCTTTTCTAATCAAGAAGGAAGGACCAAGTTCTTAGAAGAATACACTAAGCTCCAGATAATGGATCTGTCTGAAGTACATGCTGGTGGCGCGGGTAATGCGCCGATTTTAGGGCAGTATCTCGCTAAAATTATCTTGAATAAAGATGCCACAACCTTTCGCAATGAAAACTGGAAACAAATGCATTCCTACTTGGTTGACTCCTGCGGTATAAAAGCTAATCAATCACGTTTATATTTTTACATTTTCAGTGCGGGCGGTGGTACAGGGTCTGGTATGGCCTCTGAGTTTGGCCTAGCGCAACAGTTCTCCTATCTGAGCAAGACCTTTGATTATCGATCAGATCAGAGCAAGATGGCGGATAAACGTCATAGTTTTGTGTTTGAGCCAATTTTTACCTCCGGCATTTGTATTTTACCGAATATATCGGGCAAAAATGTTGAGATTTCTGAAGCCTTACACATCAACGCTGGGCGTTTGCTAACGAAATACATATCGGAAGAATGGAACTTTTCTTACAACGAAGAGCGTGAAGAAGATGAAATGCCTGCAGATGTGATGGAGCGCATTCGTCCATGGAACTCCATGATGCTAATTTCTAACGACATCATGCGCTATGCAGAAGAGGAAGATGGTGGAGACGCTGATAGCATTGATGTTAACACCATGGAAAAATACGCTAACCAGTATATTTCTCAGCAAATCTTCAACATTTTAACCGCTCAAGCGGTGACAACGGATTACGATGAAGATTACTTCCGTCGAGCAGGCATTGATATTGCTGAAACCATCCGTTTAGATGCGAACGATTTGTTTATGAGTTTGGCTGGCCCTGTTGCCGTTGCTTATGCTGAAAGTGTTGTCAGCGAAAGTACGCGTCAAGACAGTGTGGATATTGACGATCTATTTTGTCGCTCCATTGAACTGCCTCACTTTAACAGTGACACATCAGCGATTGAAGGGGTAAGCGTATTGCCGGTTGAGTCTGAGCGATACCGTGAAGCCATCAAGAACTATCGAAAAAGCGGTTACGATGCGACTACGCTGAATCACCTGCATTTCTTTAAAAATTGTTCGTCTATCGTATCGATTATTTCGTTGCCACGAGACTACAAATTGTCTTTCACCGCGTTAAATCGTCTCAAAATGCACTTAAACCGTTTGTGTCCGAATACCACCTTAAAGCGTTATGCGTTGGTTATTGGCGCATCGGCTAACTTGTCATTGACGACGCTCATTGCAAAAAGCCCATGTTTAAGCGACGATTTTTTGACGCTCATGGTGGCCTATATGAAGCGTTGTTTCGCCCGTGATGATTACCGATATACAGATGAAATAGACAAAGCAATCATCAAAATGATTCAAGAAGATGATTTTGATGAGACTTTGATCGAAAAGTTTTTTTCGACTTATGAAAACCCAGCGAAAATTTTAGACACCAACTGGTATGCAATTAAGCCTATGTACGAGAAAAAGTACCGTGAACTGATTGATAATAACCAGCGTTTCGTGTCGATCAATGACATTCGTTTAGACATAAATAATGTCAAAAATGCGATCAAATATCTGCGTGAAATTTATCGTCATCGTATTAGTAAAACCAATGTACTTACATTGAATAGCTAGTCGTTGATCATTCATTTGTGTTTAAAAAGGTAGCTCAGCAGGGTTGCCTTTTTTTTCGCGCGTTAAAAGCCAAACACACTATAGTTGGCTTAACTATTGAATGATCAAAGGTAGGTTCTGATCGCGGCCTGATTTTTGTATTTTTAAGCTTGTATGGTGCTGATGCTTCGTAATATACCTTTGTATGTCCGTGTAACACGCGGTATTGTTCAGCGGGTCCGCACCATGTTGTTTGGCGTGAGTCTTTTTGGTGCAGTAGTCACCGTTTAGGATGTATATGGCAGAATTTTCTTGGTTATTGATCGCATCCGCGTTTGTTTTCATGATGCAAGCTGGATTTTTGTGTTTAGAAAGTGGCCGCATTCGCAGCAAAAATAGTATTAACGTTGCGGCAAAGAATATATCCGATTTTATTATATCGACCGCCATATTTTGGCTATTTGGTTTTGGCATCATGTTTGGCGATTCTGTGGCTGGACTGTTTGGTGTTAGTGAATTCTTTTTTGATGCGCAGCATTCTCCTTGGCAAATTAGCTTTTTCATTTTTCAAATGATGTTTTGCGGGACGGCCGCCACCCTAACCTCGGGTGCTGTCGCGGAACGTATGACCTTCATAGGTTATTTAGCCATTACGATTGTGCTCAGTGCTCTGATTTATCCCATTGTCGGTCACTGGGTGTGGTCTGGAGTGTATTCTTCCGAAGGGCCTCTTGGCTGGCTCGAAGCACTTGGCTTTATTGATTTCGCGGGCTCTACTGTGGTGCATTCAGTTGGTGGCTGGGTGGCATTAGCGGCTATTATCATTATCGGTCCGCGTATAGGACGTTTTGAAGAAGGAATACGTTTACCACCGGGAAATAATCTGCCTTTGTCTGCATTAGGGACCTTATTAATATGGTTTGGCTGGATTGGTTTTAATGGTGGTAGCACACTGTCACTTAATAACGATGTGCCGTTAATTATCTTAAATACTTTTATTTCTGCTGCTTGGGGCGGTTTAGTAGCGGCGTCAATTAATTATTGGCGTGACGGTTATGTTGAGGTTGGGTTTGTGTTAAATGGCACCATTGCGGGGTTAGTAGGGATTACGGCTTCTTGTCATGTGGTTTCGCCGGGTGCGTCTGTCATTATCGGTAGCGTGTCTGGGGTAATCGTGTATTACGGCAGTTTGTTGATGGCGCGTTGGCGTCTGGATGATGCCCTTGATGTCGTGCCAGCGCATTTGTTCGCTGGAATCTGGGGAACCTTGAGCGTGGCTTTATTTGGTCAAACGGACAGAATGGATAATGGTCTTAGTACCATAGAACAGCTTGGCGTACAGGCCTTAGGAATTGTAGTGATTGGTTTGTATTGTTTTGTGGTGGGTTATGCTGCCATGTGGATACTCAATCGCTTTATACCGCTACGTGCCAGCAAAGAACAGGAAGAGCAAGGTCTTAATGTCGCTGAGCATCGTGCTACGACCGAACTATTTGATTTGCTTACTTCCATGCAGTATCAACAGAATAATGCCGATTTTTCTACGCCAGTTCCGGAAGAGCCTTTTACCGAAGTCGGGCAAATCGCCCGTAAATACAATCAGGTGATTCATCGTGTTAATAGCGAAATTGCGCAACGAGATGATGCTCTCATGCGTTTTCAAGAAAGCGAAATGCGCAAGTCTGCTATTCTGAATTCGTCCATGGATTGTATTGTTACCATCAATCGCTTTGGTTCTGTTATGGAATTCAATCCTGCTGCTGAGCGCACTTTTGGTTGTCTTAAAAAGCAAGTGGAAGGAAAAAGCTTTATTGGTCTCTTTATACTGGAAGCAGATAGGAAAAAGATTTTTGAAAGTCTCAACTCAGGCTTCTCAACGTCTAATGGTTTGATTTTAAATCGACGCAACCCATTCCGTCTGCAACGCAGTCCTAACAATGACTTTCCGGCAGAGATTGCCATTACAAAAGCAAATACAGAAGCGTCACAAGAGAGTGAGTACACACTTCATATTAGGGATATGACACGTCACGTTAAGCTACAAGAGCGCTTAAAGTTTCTCGCCTACAGCGACCCATTGACCAGTTTGTACAATCGTACGTACCTTATGGATTCTCTTATCAGTGCTTTGTTGTTTGCCACTAAGCAAAAAACATCCGTTGGTTTACTGTTTTTAGATCTGGATAATTTTAAGATTATCAACGACACCTTAGGACACAAAGCGGGTGATGAATTATTGTGCGAGGTAGCCAGACGTTTGATCGCGGTCTCGGATCAATTTGATGTGATTGCTCGCTGGGGCGGTGACGAATTTGTTTTCATGATGACTGACAATGTAACGGAAAGTCGCTTAGCGAAACGGGCACAGCAAATTTTAGAAGCAATGCGTGCTCCGGTGCATTTGAATGAACAGTACTTTACCATCCCAACGAGTATAGGGATTGCCTATACCACAGAGCATAGTTTGGATGCCGATAAGCTGATCCAACAAGCGGATATTGCTATGTACTGGGCAAAAGAAAAAGGGCGTGATAATGCGCAGTTTTTTACCCCAGAGATGGCCAATATTGTCACGAAAAAATTTGGTTTTGAAAAAGAAATCAACGACGCACTGGCACATGACCAATTTTCTCTAGTGTTTCAGCCGAAAGTACGGATGGAGAAAGGGACTATTCTTGGTCTAGAGGCGCTGATTCGTTGGAACCATCCAACCAAGGGCGTCATTTCACCTGCCGATTTTATTCCTATTGCAGAAGAATCTAACCTAATTGTTAAGATTGATGAATGGGTAATAGATCAGGCGTTACAGCAACAAAAAGTGTGGCGTGACCAAGGGCTGGTGAACCTTCCCATTTCTGTTAACCTTTCTGGCAGACATCTGGTCTCAGACTCGCTGGTGGCCTACGTTTCAGAAAAGTTAGCACAATACAATTTATCAGGAAATCTGTTGGAAGTTGAAATCACCGAAGGGGTGTTATTACAAGATATCCAGCGATGCATTGCGGTGATGGCGGAGCTTAAGGCTTTAGATATCAAAATATCGGTGGATGATTTCGGCACGGGCTATTCTTCTTTGAGTTACTTAAAGCGTCTTCCTTTAGACATTTTGAAGATTGACCAGTCATTTGTGGAAGAGTGTGACAGCCATACAGAAGACGCCAAAATCTGTGAGACGATTATTCACCTAGCGCGAAGTTTGGAATTGGGAATCGTTGCTGAGGGTGTTGAAACCGCTCAGCAAGCCGACATGTTACAGTCATTAGGATGCGAGGTTTTTCAAGGCTATTATTTCTATAAGCCAATGAAAAGCAGTGACGTCGCTTTATTGCTTAGCGAGGAGAGTGTGGAGGTTTAGTCGATTTTCGGTCTCGAATCGTCTCCATTAGCTCTTGGCCTTGCGTTTTATCGATAGGTTTGGTGCGAAAATGTAACGCCGTTTTAGCAATCATGTTGGCAGCAACAGGTGCTGTGATTAACAAAAACAGTGTAATTAAGAGCTCTTGAATTGAAAGAAACCCTTTTAGGTGGCTTTGAAAAATCATTGATGCCACCAACACCCCGGTAATACCAAGAGTGGACGCTTTCGTGGGGCTGTGCAAGCGCATATAAATATCAGGCAAACGCACTAGCCCATAAGAACCGATTAACAGAAAAGCACCGCCAGTCAGTAAGGATACGCAAATAATAATTTCGAGATAAAAAGGCATAACTGATCCTTATTCTATGATGTCGCCGCGAAGTAAGTATTTACAAAGTGCTGCCGTACTGACGAACCCGAGCATCGCGATTAATACTGCCGCTTCAAAGTAAAGCGCACTTTTCACGTGTATTCCGTATAACAGAATCAGAGCAATGGCATTGATGTACATGGTGTCCAATGCCAAAATGCGATCTGATGCTGTTGGCCCTTGTAATAAGCGCCATAAATTCAGAATCAACGCAATGCAAATACAAATGGCCACAATAATAATGGTATAACTTAGCATCCGAAAATCTCCTTGATAGGCCTTTCATAACGTTGCTTAACGGATTCAATCAGCTCTGCTTCATTTTCTAAATGCAGCGCATGAACATAAAGCCACGCTCTGTCTTTCGATACTTCCGCGCTCACCGTACCTGGCGTGAGCGAAACCGTGCTCGCTAAAATGGTAATGCCAAGATCTGAGTCGACGTCGATTGGAATGGCCACAAAGCCCGGTTTTAACTTTTTGACTGGTCCAATAATCAACAAAGCGACTTCCACGTTGGCGGTCAAAATGTCTTTCATCACCATCAGGACATAGCGAATGGCCAACCAAGGCTTAAGGATCTTAGGATGTTCATCCCGCATTCCTGTGACTAGCCAAGGTATTGTAATCGCGAAGAAGGTCGCCAACACGATATGACCGGCGCTGATGGAATTATTCAATAATAACCAGACCACAAAAAGTAACAGGCTGTGAAATGGCATGGGGAACAACTTCATGGCGTGACTCCTGGTAATAATCCATAGGCAGAAGACTGAATGTCATGCAGATAATGTGCTGCCTGAAGTGTAAACTCGCTTACTGCGCCGCCAAACAACACTAAAATCGGAGCAGCCAGTAATAAGAGCGCAATACTGGCAATTTCCATCGGTTTCGCTGGCTCTGCTTCGGCTAATACCGTGCCATTATGACGCCAGAAAAGCGTGGTGCCTGCTCGAGAGAAGGTCACCAACGCCGCCAAACTTCCCAGTAAAATTAATGGCCACACCCACATCGTCTGCGCAGTAGACTGAGTTGCTTGCAGTATCATAATTTTACCGACAAAGCCTGACAGTGGCGGCATGCCTACCAAGGCTAAGGCTAGAATAGCGAAGGCAAAACCAAGTAATCTAGGTTGCACAAAAGGACGAGAGCGCACAAAGCGATCTTCTGCTTTTCCGCGCTGACGCGCCATAATGTCAGCAAGCAAAAATAAGCCAGCCGATGCCAGTGTACTGTGCACCATATAATACAGTGCGGCAGACGTGGCGGCTTCGGAGTTGATTGCGGCACAAGCGAGTAAGCTACCGCTGGAAACGATGACTAAGTTCGCACTGAGTGTTTTAATGCCTGGACTGGCTAACACGCCAATGCTGCCTATCGTGATGGTTAACAAGGCAAGAGGCCATAACCAAGGTGTAGCAATATTCGCCAGCTCTCCGGCATGTTCACCAAACACTACCGTGTAAACGCGGAAAATACTGTACACACCAACCTTTGTCATAATAGCGAAGAGCGCAGCGACTGGGGCGCTGGCACTGGCATAGGTTTTTGGCAACCAAAAATGCATGGGCAGCATGGCGGCTTTTAAACCAAACACCACCAATAATAACAAGGCGCCGGTTTTCGCCAAGGTCGCGGTCTCGCCTTGCAACAGACCAACCTTGATGGCCATATCCGCCATATTGAGTGTGCCAAGCGTGCCATACAAAATACCAAGCCCAAAAAGAAACAGACTGGAACCCACAAGGTTGAGAATCACATAGTGCAAAGCGGCTTGGGTTTTTTGCTTGCCACCAGCGTGAATTAACAGAGCGTAAGAAGCGATTAATAGGACTTCAAAAAAGACGAATAAGTTAAAAATATCGCCAGTTAAAAAGGCACCGTTAATCCCCATGATTTGGAACATAAATAAGGGATGAAAATACGCGCCACCCTTATCTTGCCCAGCAACCGCATACAACATGACGGCAAACGCTAAAAACGCGGTAAGCAATACCAGCAAACCAGACACTTTATCGGCTACCAAAGCAATACCAAAAGGTGCTTGCCAGCCCCCTAAAGCATAGAGCTGTACGCCTTGATTATTAATTTGATAAAGCAAAAAGGCGGAAGAAATCAGTAAAAACAAGGTCCCAATGACCGAGGTGACGCGTTGCGCATGAATGTCACGAGAGATGGGTGGCAGCAACATAATGGTGCCAAACAACAAAGGGATCAGAATGGGAAAAATGCTTAAATGTTGCATTTATTGGCTCCCTCCAGATTTTTGTGTCGTGTTATTAGGTTGCTCTGGGATGGTACCGTCAACATGGTCATTGCCTAAGTCGGCTCTGGCGCGCATCGCTAAGATGACCACAAAAGCCGTCATAGCAAAGCCAATAACAATGGCGGTCAGCACCAGAGCTTGTGGAAGAGGGTCACTGTATTGCTCTGATTGCTCAAGTACAGCGGCGGCATTCAGTTTTAATCTTCCACTGGCGAATAAAAATAAATTCACCGCATAAGATAGCAGGGTTAAACCAATAACCACGGAAAAAGTACGGCCTCTTAAGGCCAGAAAAATGCCGCAAGCGGTTAACAAACCAACGCAAAATGCGTACATACCTTCCATTAATCATGCTCCTTTTGAATAGGACGCTCACTGGTGGTTAATTGACCAAGATTCGCAAGAATCAACATAGTCGCGCCCACCACAGTAAGGAAAACACCAAGATCAAATATCATGGCACTGGCTAGCTCAAATTTGCCAATAACAGGCAAGTAGAAATAATCGAACCATGAGGATAAGAAAGTGTGTCCAAAGACCCAGCTCCCCAAGCCGCTTAGTGTGGCGATACCAATGCCAGAACCGATCATGATTTGATAGTCTAATTTAATGCGTGTCTTAATCCATTCAACGCCATGCGCAATATACTGCTGGATGATGGCAACAGAAGTGATCAAACCTGCAATGAAACCGCCGCCGGGCATATTGTGTCCGCGTAAGAAAATATAGGCGGATACTAACAATGCCAAAGGCAATAAACTTTGAGAAATGACGGTCAACAAAATAGGATGCCTGTCTTCTGACCATGGCAAACCATTGTCGTCCGTGGAAGGCATAAACAAGCGCATTTTAGCAATAAGCTTGTAAATACCGAGTGCCGCAATGCCTAAAACGGTGATTTCCCCAAGCGTATCGAAACCACGGAAATCCACCAGTATAACGTTAACCACGTTGGTACCACCGCCACCCGTTTTACTGTTTTCCGTAAAAAAGGTCGAAATGGTATCAAGAGGGCGCGTCATTAAGGCATAGCTGATGGTACCAATCACGCCACCAATCAAAGACGCCAGACTTAAATCACGGACAACACGGCGAGGAGACGATTCTTTGGGGGTCTTTTGAGGCAAGAAAAACAGCGCCAAAATCAATAGAATCACCGTCACAACCTCAACGGATAATTGCGTCAGTGCCAAATCCGGTGCCGAGAACTGAGCAAAAGCCAGAGAAACGATCAAGCCCACCACCGATAGCGTCAGCAAGGCAACAACACGTCTTCTGTGCCAGATAACCGTAGCCAAGGCGGAAATACACAGCAACACCGCACAGGTAATAGAGAGCGCATCTACTGGGATTTCAGGGCGTTGTCCGGCCGTAGTATTCAGCTTCATTAATGAAGACGCCGTCATGACCACAGCAAACCCTAGAGTGAAAAACACATAGCGCTGTAACGAACCGTTTTCGGTCAGGGTAATCGCACGTTGTGCTTTGACCACCAGTGACTGAACAATGCCTTCAAAGACCAGTTTAGGGTCACTGGTTGGAAACTGTGCTTGAAACTTAAATAAGTGTGAACGGTTGTAGTACATGAAAAGACCACCAATCAAGGCAATCACACTCATTAACAGTGGGAAATTAAAACCATGCCAAATAGCCAAGCTGTAAGCTGGTGCAGGGCCATTCAACGTGGCATTGGCCGCGGCAAGCAGTAAATCGCCCACCACTAAACTTGGGAAAATCCCCACAACCAAACACAGCGCCACCAAAATTTCGACTGGCACACGCATGTAACGTGGCGGTTCATGAGGCGTTTTAGGCAAGTTGATTGGCTCACCATTAAAGAACACGTCATGAATAAAGCGAGTGGAGTACGCGACCGCAAACACCCCTCCCAATGTCGCTAGCACTGGAATGAACCAAGACAAAGAGCCCAGAGACGCTTGGTGCAAGGTCTCGGTAAAGAACATCTCTTTAGACAAGAAACCGTTCATCAATGGCACACCAGCCATAGAAGCGGACGCGACCATCGCCAATGTCGCCGTGTAAGGCATGTATTTCCACAGACCATTTAGCTGACGCATATCACGCGAGCCAGATTCATGGTCAATAATCCCCGCCGCCATAAACAAAGAGGCTTTGAAAATTGCGTGGTTAATAATATGGAAAATAGCCGCCACAGCCGCAAGGTCTGTTCCCATACCCAATAGCAAGGTAATTAACCCCAAATGACTGATGGTCGAGTTCGCCAAAAGACCTTTCAGATCGTGTTGGAACAAGGCGATATAGGCGCCAACCAAGAAGGTGATCAAGCCTGTTAGACTGACGATTAAGAACCATAAGTTGGTGTCTGCCAACGCAGGGTAAAAACGCGCCATTAAGAAAATACCGGCTTTCACCATGGTTGCCGAATGTAAATAAGCACTGACTGGCGTGGGGGCCGCCATGGCATTTGGTAGCCAGAAGTGAAATGGGAATTGAGCGGACTTTGTAAACGCGCCCAGCAAAACAAGCACAACAATAACCGGGTAATTGGCACTGGCTTTGATTAACTCGCCACTGTCTAAAACATCCTGTAGGCTAAAACTGCCAACGGTATTACCAAGAATCAACAAGCCAGCTAACAGCGCCAAACCGCCCGCTCCGGTGACCGTGAGTGCCATTCTTGCGCCTTTTCTGGCTTCCGTTTTGTGCCCCCAGAAGCTGATGAGCAAAAAGGAACTGATACTGGTTAATTCCCAGAAAAACCACAGTTGAATCAAGTTATCGGACAACACCACGCCGAGCATGGCAAACATAAACAAGATTAGATACGCGTAAAATTTACCGATGGAATCTTTTGCTGATAAATAATAACGGGCATACAAAATGACCAAAAGGCCAATGCCTAAAATCAAAATCGCAAACAGCAGCGCCAGACCGTCTAAGCGAAAAGCGAGCTCTAGTCCAATCGCAGGAATCCATGGCACGACCGCTTGAAAGCGCTCGCCCTGAAAAATCTCTCCAGCGTGCGATAACACTAAGAACAGCGTTAAAGCGGGCAACGCTGCCGTCATAAAGGCACAGGCGGTGCGGCTAAAGCGAGCAGTAATAAGAGGAATTAATGTGCCTAATAAAGGTAAAAACGGCAACCAGATAAGTGAGTTCAAAATGCAAACTCCTTTCTAGCGAATGAAAATCGAATAAAAATGGGCTGTACAAGCATGGGTGTTGTCCTAACAATCGGTCTCTACATGTGGTTTTTGGTATGGCCCTGAGAACGGACTTTACAAGCATAGCTTTTTACGAATTTAATCAATAGCCTAAAACTCCTCACAGTAAAACAAATTATTACTTATTGGCGATAAAACAGATGAGCATAAGAAAGCAACTCGCCCAAAAAGTTCCACGAGTTGCTTGGTTATCGAGCGGTTCAGAGAATACAGCCGCTTCTACCGCACGTGCGTCACTTCTGCCATCAATGTTTCAATATTGACCACAACCTCTAAACTCGCCACTTCCATTCTATCGAGCATTTGTAACATTTCCTTTGTATTACCTGCAGCGGCCGCTTTTAGTGCGGCACGACCAGACTCATGCACGGCTTGATGTGGTTTTTCAATGGCTTTGAAGCTTTTTGAATGTTGATAATGCTTATGTCCGTAGCCTTTATAGTACCAATTACCGAGTCGACATTCTGTGTGCATGTTTACTTCTTCGATAAATTTCTTTTTATCGATGCGATTGTAGACGTCATTTTTCCAAACAGCATGATCTAGTTTCACGGTATTTAAAAAAGAGTGCGTGGCCGCTGTTTTAATCACTTGTTGCATGTGATCGGAACGCTCTATAACATTTTCCACAACCGCATCAATCTGAGACGATGACGCCGCCACTTCCATTGCGCTTTGTTGATTTTGCTCCACCATGGTCTTGATTTGTTCTGTCTGATTAATAACTTGGCGCACTAGGCTTTCCACTTGTTCACTGGCCGAATGTGTTTTACTGGCGAGATTGCGGACTTCATCGGCCACCACGGCAAAACCACGCCCTGCGGAGCCAGCGCGAGCCGCTTCGATTGCGGCATTTAAAGCGAGTAAATTGGTTTGATCAGAAATTTCTTGGATACTAGAAACCAATTGGCTAATGCCTTTGGCCGTTTTATCCAGTACCTGAGTAGCCTCCATGCTGGCGCTGGCCTGCTGATTGATCAAAGACGCTCTATCACTGAGTCTTACTAATGCGCTTCTTGTCTGATCAAACATGGTGTCGAGCTGTTTAATTTCTTGGCGTTCATGTATTAGGCTTTCTGCACTCTCCGCTAAACCAAAGCGAATCGAATTCAGCATGTCGCCACCACGAAGTTGGTAACGAATGAGCTCTTGCCCACTGTCATGCTGGCCGACTTGTTCAGAAGCTTTGTTGCGTAAGCTAACGAGCTGCTCTTCCAGCATCGATATATGTTCTTTATGTGCTCTTTTTTCGTGTTCAAGTTGTTGTTCTAAAGTGTGAATTCGTTGTTTCAGTGTGGAAGAAAAGAACATCTATCCTGCTCCGTCGGCATGAGGCTATGCGGTTAATAATGAAGAGCAGTATATAGAAAGAACAGAAGGGTTGGCATGGCTCTTATCAAGAGAAGGGTATGTATCTGTAGAAAAATGTAATCCAACGACACTGAGTGGTTTTAAAAAAACAAACCCGTCTTTGTAGACGGGTTTGGATGAGTATAATTTACATTGTTTGATAAAATGGGTTAAAAGAATTTCCACACAATGCTGTGCTCAGATCCTAAGCTCCACAACAATACAACGGCAGCGAGCAAGGCTTCTAACACCAAAACGCCTACGCCCAAAGTCGTACTGGAAAGAATAAATCCCTGTTTATGGCTGATGCCTAAAAAGCTCGGCGTACCGCGGTATAAAAGATAGCCGGTATACGCGACTCCAATCACGCAGGCTAATAAGCACAACCAAATAATAGGGTAAATGGCAAAGACCCCGCTTAAAAACATCGGTGTTGCAATGTAACCCGCAAACACAATGCATTCCTGACGAGGTGGACGACTTGGATGATTGCGCGCCATCCAATGGATTAAACTGCCCACCATGGCGACCGCGACCAGAATCAGTGCATAAAACAGCACACCCAAACCAAGACCATCCATCAAAGACACTTTAATGGCTTCGTCACCACCGAACGTCCAACCAAACTGAGTGGTACCAATAAAGGTACTGACGACCGGAATAGCCGCCATCCAAAGCACATGATGAAAATACATATGGCTAACGGATTCATGCTCCTCATTAATCGCGCGCCATTCTTTATCTGGATGATGAATAAGACCCCAAACATGATTGATCATGGATTCCCCCTTGCCTCACAAAGTGAGCATAATGGATTTGGAAAAACTCCTGATACAGCCACGCCCAAACAAAGTGGCTTATAAAGAGTATAGATCTATACGCAAAAATAAGCGTAAAAGGTGATAACATTTTTTTATAAACAGAGTATTAGTAATGCGATTTAGAAGTAAGCAGACGACAGACAAAACAAATAGGATGCAATAAAACAAAGCGCAACAGAGTAGAGATAAACAGAGCGGGGCTGACGGTCATGTCAGCCCCGAAGAATTTTAGCGAGACTTACTCGCAGCTATAGTCTTCCTGCATTTCTACCGCGTACGGCGTGTCGACAGGGTTGTTAAAATTGGCGCGAGCAATGGCGTCTTTGGCTAAAAACTCAAACATTTTCCACTTTGAACAGCTGGCATGAACCACAGTATTGGTGGAATCCAACAATAACTTATTTTGTTTATCCGTTAGCGTGTAATGAAAGGTATACACATTGGTTTGGCTTTCTACCGTTTTGTAGCCACTGACAATCGGTTCCATAAAATTGCGGTAACGGGTAAAACAAGTACGCGTGTCAGACCCCGGTTCTTTATGGCAGATGGTGTAAGGTAGATTGTGTTCATTGTTAAAAACTGGCACCTGCGTCGATTCTACCTTCGCCTCAGAGGTAAAGTTCACCATGAGCTTGTAATCCGGATCGCTGGGGGACTCAGATACATTGGTAAAACCGCGCTCCTTGAAAGCCGCAACAATATCGGGAAGGTAACGTTCATTCGTCAGCGCATCACCATTAGGGTCGGGGAGTACCGCAATCGTTGCAGAGCTATCAATGTTAATGTTTGAACTCACATTGCTCACATTGTGGCCTGACAGCTTCACACTGGACGAGCAACCAGATAACAGCGCTGAAAACAGCACCAAAAAAGCAAACCATTTCATAAGAGCACTCCCCACTACTTATCAAAAAAACACCCAATCAATATGAAAGCATACATAACGCGCAAAGCCGAGGTATGCCCATCACCTTATCTGTATTTTTGCAAAAAACTTACTATTGCGTAGCAGTTAAATGGGATTGCTGCTCAACGACTCCCTTCGGTCTTGTCACGCCTTTAGGCAGGTAAAATTTCGCCAGACACATCATGTCTTTAACTTATTGTAGGCATTTTGTGGTCATGCCTACACTGCTTGACCTATGCTTTTCTCGTAAATCCACAATTTAAGTGTGGAGGGAGAAAGTATATTAAATGTTTTTAAAATCAGTATCTTATTGCTTTTCAATAAGCAGCTGTCGTGTTTGATACAGTATTCTTAGCTTTTTCTTAAGGGGTTCTATTTTGGATGGGTGCCAGTCTAATCGAGGGATATTAAACAGGGGATGAGTGATCAATCGAGTTTACATGATTAATTAAGAGTGTATACTTTGCAGTTGAAAGCGAGAAGCAAGTTGGCCTTACTGCCTATAACTTGTGGAAGGACCCCATAGATAAGTAAGTGTCTGTGTCAGGGTGGGACCTTTCTCCATTGCCCATGGATAATTAGGGCGCATATTTTAAAGGGTAACAGTTCATTCTGTTACCCTTTTTCTTTGGTAAATTATTTCTCCCGACCTGTGTTTATTGAGACGTTTCGCGTCTATCTGCATGAAGTTCCATAGTGTATGTGTCTCGTGTTGAGCGACAACAACAAGCATTTGATATCGGCTGGTGTAGGTTCCAATAAACTGTAATTTGACTGTGTCGTTATCATATTGAGAGCGCCACACCTCAAAAGGGTCACTGATTGTTGCTAAGGCATAATGAATATAGCGTTCTCGTGCATCCATTCGTTTTTCGACTATATGGCCTAAATGCTTAGCCTCTATATCAATTAGTCCTATAGGTGTTTCAAGTTGCTTTATATCGCTCTCATGCAGCAACCCAAATTCACGCATTAAGATATTGATTGCCTCATCGTGGCTTTCTGCCTCTTTTATTACTTCAGGGCTGTGTAGCCTATGCTCGGGTGGCAGACTTCGTAAATCTTCTAGCCCTATCTCGTTCCATTGAGGTTGTTCTGTTGTTCTTTTCGCCATTCGTTTAGGGCTCGTTTTCTACTGCAAGTGGATTTAATCTTGTAGCTTCTTCTAAAAAATCGGGTGCTAGGTGTGCGCAGTACATGGTCATTTTGATGTCACTATGGCCGAGTACCTTTCGTAAGGTCAAGATGTTGCCGCCGTTCATCATGAAATGGCTGGCGAATGTGTGCTGACCCAAGCACCACCAATTTAAATAGTCGGCACATGTCCTTGGGTTTTTCTAACCATGGTTTTACATCGGCTTTGGTTTCAAACTGGGCAATAGTGTAACGCTGGAACCGCTCACACTCGGCCTTAGTTGGAAACACCTTCTTATGCTCACGACTACCGCGACCATTCACTCGAAAGCGAACTTCGTAGCCTGTAGTGATTTTTTAATAGCCATAAAAAAACTCTCTACTCATTAATAGGAAGAATAAGGGCTGTATCAATTGGCTCACCGTAGTGTTCTCCAATTTTATCTATATATAATAGGTTTGCTTTTCTTTTGAAAATGAGTGTGTATTCTTTTTCAAATCCATATATGTTGGTGAATCTCACAACACGTGAAATTTCTTTATTGTCCATAAATTTTATTTCTTCTATACTTTTTAAAGTTATCTTTTTCGCTTCAGACCTATTCCAATCATTAAATATTACATATGTATTAGATCTGCCAAGTACTTGAAAGCCAGATATTGGTGCTCCTGAATTCAAAAATTCTAAAGTAATACTTTCATCATTATTTTTAGTGGCGTTCAAAAATATAAAGTTCGGTTTTGATCGTTGCTCGCTGATTTCAGATTGTCGTTTAATAAAATCTATATTTATATTGTTTGTGATAGTTTGGTTTTTTATAAACGATTTATACTCTCTTGAATCTTCTAATTGAGAGAAATATCCTAAGGTTAGCCAAATCAAAGGTATGGGGGATAATATTCCTCCCCAATACGCTCCAATAATTGATAAAGTTTTTTTTCCTTTTTCTAACTTAATGAAGATTATTGCCGCTATAACCAAATATATAGCAGTAGCGAATAATGCTGTTTTTCCATTTATTAATTCCATTTTATACACTCCTAAATCATCTGATGGCCTGACCATACAACACGACCAATTATTTTAAGTTTGCTCAAGTCTTGAGTGGGTATGGTCATTTCTCGGCAGTTCTTGTTGTTGGATGTAATGGCAACTAAGCTGTTTGCCTGTTTTTGCACTCGCTTAACGAACAATTCCCCATCGTAGTTGATGACATAAACGCCGACGTCACTTTTGGCTGTTTTGTAGTTAGTGGGAAAGTGTAAAGGTTTTCTCTGGGGGAGTCGCTATTTTTGGTAAGTGACAAGGAGGAGATGGTTTGATTAATAGGGTGGTTTTGATAGAGAGGTGAGGTAGTGGTAAATTTTAGGCAATAAAAAACCACCCGAAGGTGGTTTTAAATTCGATGCTTCGTACGTGCATCCAGTTCCTTTTAAAAAGTGCAAACCCTTCTAAAAACAACCGTTTAATTGGTGGAGGCGGGGGGGGGGCGAACCCTGTATAAAATACCTTTTAAATCAGTAACTTATTGATTTATAAAGATACATATACTGTATATTTATACAGTATTTTTAGTCTTTTTTAGGTGCTCGGTGTGTCGATTGTGTGTCTTTTGGTCTTAAAAAGCTACCAGCTATGTAGGAGTATGGAAAAAGCGAAAGCATTATATTAATAAATCCCCAAAATCTATAAGATTCAGAAGTATTTACGCTTATAGCGATTGTTGGTAATGCAATTCCAATAAAGAATTGATATACCAATAGGTAATTTATTTTATAATTTATTTTATTTTTTTTAGATGTTTTTATAAGTTTGATCTTGTCAATTATATCAATGTGTTTTTCAATATCTTCTATTTGATTGGTTGCTTTTTGATGTGATATTTCTAGTTCCTTAAGAAGTCTAATTTTATAGATTATATCGTAAAATTTGTATTCCCCTTCATTCTTTTTTGAGATATATCCTTTTATCATATATTCTGATTTTAAGATGGAGAAAGAAGATAAACGTATGTTTGTGATTATATTGAAAAGAGCATCTTTGTCATCTTCTGCATTGTCTATGTTTGTTTCTTTATCAAAGTTAAGTGATTTTAAAGCATCAATCATTATCTCTATGGCTTTTTCATGATTTTCGATTCCACTTTGATCTTGAAAACTGTCTATTTCTTTTTGAATATCCTCTCTTTCTGGATTTGATGTTATCTCAGTTTTCTTTGTTATATTTTCGAAATTTAATTTCTTTTCTATTTCTAACTCACTTAATTTCTCATCAAAAAAGAAATGCTCTATTACTTTTATTGATAAAAGTATTGTGATCACACCAGTATTAAATGTAATTAAGGCTAAAAAAATATTATCCATTAACTATTTTCCATGCTTGAAAGTGGGTTTAGTCGTGTGGCTTCTTCTAGGAAGTCGGGCGATAGGTGCGAGTATCGCATGGTCATTTTTATGTCACTATGGCCGAGTACCTTTTGTAAGGTCAATATATTACCGCCGTTCATCATGAAATGACTTGCGAATGTGTGCCGTAATACGTGGGCGGCTTGGCCTTTGGGGGGTTCGATTGTTGTTCTGGCTAGGGCGCGTCGAAAGCTGGTGATTGACCCAGTAAAGATGTTATTCCCCCTGGTTAACTTTGCGTGTTCGTGAATTTCTTCAAACAGTTCTGGCGTTATCGGGACGCTTCTATTTTTGCCGCTTTTGGTGTCGGTAAAGCTTACTTGGTTGTTCCTTACCCTTTGTACTGTCAACCCTTCGGCCTCGCCCCAGCGTGCGCCCGTTGATAGTGATATTTTCGTAATCAGGTAGACGTGTTTGTTGTCGCCTCGTTTGGTTTCGTCCAGTAGTTCGGTTATCTGGTCGTGGGTGAGGTAGGACAGTTCGCGCTCTGGTACTCGCACGTTGTCTATGTCTGCCAGTGGGTTGGGGTAGTGGATCTCCTCGGCCTTGACCAGTGTATTAAACATAGATGATAGATAACCTAGGTCATTATTTAGCGTCTTGGGGCTTTTGCCTTCTTTAGATCGTTGAGTACGCCAGCGGGTGTACTCCAAGCGTGTAAGGCTTGAGCCTGCTGGGTCGACTAGTTCATTGGCTATCATCAAGAGTTTGCTTTTACGGCGTTTGCCATCACGCAAGAAGTGGCCGTGTGTGTCGTCCCATAGCTCCACCAATTCAGACAGGCGGCGCATATCCTTGGGCTTTTCTAGCCACGGCTTTACATCGGCTTGGGTTTCAAACTGGGCAATGGTGTAGCGCTGGAACCGCTCACACTCGGCCTTTGTTGGAAAGACGCGCTTATGTTCACGACTACCACGGCCATTGACGCGAAAGCGGACTTCATAGCCAGATTTAACCTTTTTAATAGTCATTACTAGTAATCTCTCTAAATAGGCTTCCATTAAGCTTATATGAAACTTTTCCTGAATCACTAGTGGTTTCAATTAGCCAAAAATCGACTTTTTGATAGAGTGTTCTTCTTTCTTTATCTTGGAATGAAAAATAAAAATCTCCATCTCTTAAAGAATATTTTTCTGATGTTTCATTAGTTAATGGGTTCCTTAAAGTCATTTTACTTTTTTTTTCTTTTCGATCTTTCCCCATTCTTGTTTTTAATGTGATTGGAATGTTTTTTTTCACTGAGTTTATTTCTTCTGAAATGATTCTTTGTTCCATGTTTTTATTTTTCTCAAAGAGAAATAACGAGTATATTTCTTCTCCTGTATTTACAATTTCTATTGAAAATAAAAAAACTCCTGTTCCGATTGGTTGTCCATATCCGTCATAACCAATTGATTTTTCATATTCTTGTGTTCGTTCTATTTTTAAATTTGGTTGAAGTGCTCTGTATTTATCTCTATAAATTTTTTTTGAAGTTCTGTGTTGCTTTGAAATTCATTTATTTGGTTTTTTAATTCCTTATTTTGCATTAAATAGCCAATTACCAGCCATAAAAAAGCTATAGGGCCAAATATTCCAGCAAAAAAGTCGCCTATCTCATTCAATGGAATTTCTTTTAGTTGAAAAAAACGGTCATGAAATTGTAAGTATATGAAAAGAAAATAATTAGCCGTTAGAGTTATACCTAGTGCAGGTAAGGAGCAAAATGCCAGCAAATAATCTAGTAATTTTTTCATGGATCCCTTCTCTCTTTTCCTAAATCATCGGATGGCCTGACCACACAACACGGCCAATTATTTTAAGTTTGCTTAGGTCTTCTAGTGGTATGGTCATGTCTCGGTAGTTTTTGTTGTCTGAGGTGATAGCAACCAAGCCGTCTAACTGCTTTTGCACTCGCTTCACGAACAATTCTCCACCCTAGTTGATGACGTACACGCTGCTGTTACTTTTGACTGCTGCTTTACTAATTGAAAAGTGTAAAGGTTTTCTTTAGAGGAGTCGCTATTTTCGTTAAGTGATCAGGAGGAGATGGTTCGCTGAATGGGGTGATTTTGGTAGAAAGAGGTGGGAGTGGTAATTTAAGGCAATAAAAAACCACCCGAAGGTGGTTTTTTACATGACTCACAAACAGTGTGTCGTTTGTGTGTCGACTTCATTTTAAAAAGTGCAAACCCTTTTAAAATCAAGCCTTTAATTGGTGGAGGCGGGGGGGGTCGAACCCCCGTCCGTCAGTCCTCTGCCATCGGCTCTACATGCATAGTCACTTCTATTATTTGACCACGAACCGCCCGAAGGACAGGGTGTTAATGGCGAGCCTACTTAATCTTATAACCTTATCCCTAGGCGGGGCATCAGTTAGCATCTTGTAATTTATGATACTGCAGAATCTCTGGCTACAAGCAACCTGAGGGCAGCACACTAGCAGCGGTTTAGGCTGCTAAAGCGTAGTTTTCGTCGTTTGCGACTATAAAATTGATGCGGGGGATTAACGAGATCACGCATCACTCTCGACATGCACCTTTGGGTTTGTAACCGACGTCGAAACCATGTCGCCCCCAAAAAGTAACGCTAGTCTAACGCAAACTATTTGCTTACGCTAGCAATAACGCTGAAATGCTTAGTCTGTTGCTATTCACGATACACTTAAGTGTGGTCTATGAATAGATAGGACTAGGCACTGTGTTTCATTAATCGTTCTTTGTCTCTCGACCAATCACGATCGCGTTCAGTATCACGTTTGTCGTGTTCTTTTTTACCGGTAACCAAGGCGATTTCGCATTTTATCTTGTTGGCTTTCCAGTACAGCGCCATGGCCGCACAGGTTTTGCCCTTTTGCTCGGTGACTTGGATGATCCGGTCAAGCTCTTTGCGGTTCAGCAATAGTTTGCGTTGACGCAAAGGTTCACAAACGACATGCGTTGAGGCACTGAGCAGTGGCGTAATACGTGCACCGACAAGCCACGCTTCGTTTTGGTGGATAATGACGAAGGAGTCTACTAATTGGGCTTTGCCTTCGCGCAGGCTTTTTACTTCCCAACCAGATAAAACCAAACCGGCTTCGAACTTCTGGTCGACAAAGTAGTCGTATTTTGCACGTTTGTTAAGCGCGATGGTGCCCGTGCTGCTGGATTTTTTCTTTACTTTACTCATAGTTGGAAATTATACGGTCGATAGAGGCAAAAACCTATGCTTTTCTTGAGGTATGCGCCTGAATGTTGGAAAATTCGTACCTGTTAACTAAATTTGTCTGGTTAGGTGTCACGTACGTTGCTGATGTTCGTATTTTGTTCCTATCCTTAAAACACATGTTGTGTATTTAGAGCCTAAATTTATGCCTGAAAGTCGATGTTTACAAGGTATCTGGTCAAGTCCATGGATATTTATTTTTGCGGCCAGTGGATCGGCGGTGGGATTGGGCAACATTTGGAAGTTTCCTTATGTGCTTGGCGAGAACGGTGGTGGCGCCTTTTTGGTGGTGTATTGCCTATGTTTGCTGTTGGTGGGTTTACCAGTCTTGATCGCCGAAGTGGCACTCGGCCGAACGGTGCGTTCAAATCCTATTGATACGGTCAATGATTTAAGTGAGCGCCGTATTGTGCATCCTGCTTGGGTGTTGGTGCCATGGTTAGCGGGTATCACAGGCTTTTTGATTTTGACCTTTTACAGTGTGATTGCGGGTTGGTCTATTGCGTATTTAGACCGAGCCGTCACAGGGGAGTTTAATAATATTACTCAGGTTGGCGCGTCTAGCATGTTCAATGAGCTGTTAGCGACGCCGAGCGAGATGTTATTATGGCATTCAGTGTTTATGGGGCTGGTGGTATTGACCGTTGGTCAATCGGTGACGCGCGGTTTGTCTGCGGTGGTGCGGATTTTATTACCCATGTTGGTGGTGACTCTGGTATTACTGGCTTGCTATTCCATGATGATTGGCAACATGAGCGAGGCGTTGAACTTTATGTTCCGCTGGTCTTGGCAAAATATCACCTTTGATGTGGTGTTGGCTGCTGTGGGTCTGGCTTTGTTTAGCTTGAGTGTGGGAATGGGGGCCATGTTTGCTTACGGCGCCTACATGAGTAAGCGTATGTCGATTGCCCGAGCGTGCAGTATTGTTGTGGGTGTGGATTTGTTGGTGGCTCTTTTGGCTGGGCTGGTGATTTTTCCGTTGGTCTTCTCTTTTGATATTGATGTTCAGGCTGGCCCGAGTTTAACGTTTGTGTCTTTGCCGATCATTTTTGGCAATTTGTTGGGCGGACAGTTTTTTGCCGGTGTGTTCTTCGTGTTGCTTGTTGTGGCGGCATTAACGTCGGCGATTTCCATGTTGGAGTTATTTGTTGCTTGGCTGCATGAGAAATTTTACATCGCCCGTTTAAAAGCCGCTTTATTAATGGGCTTGGCGGTTTGGTTTGTGGGCATTGCAGTGTTGTTGTCTCTTAATCATTGGGACAGCAAGCTGATGTATGGATTAAACCTGTTTGAATTATTGGATAAGTTTACATCCTTGATTCTATTGCCTGTTGGGGCGATTTTGTTGTCTGTTTTGGTGGCGTGGTTTATTCCCCGCTCTATGTTGCAAAATGAAATGATTGCCAAACAGACAAATCATTTTCAATGGTGGTATAAGACATTGAAGTACATAAGTATTCCAGCAATGATAGTGATTACTCTTGCTGGCTGGATAGGAGCGTAGTTTGAGTCATATAGAGCGATTTGCGCATGTGAATTACAGCTGCGAGCAAATGTTTGCACTGGTGAATGATATTGACGGTTATCCTGAGTTTTTACCGGGTTGCTTGAGCTCTACTCTTATTTCAAAAACGCCCACGGAGATCGTGGCTTCTTTGGAAGTAGGGAAAGGGCCGGTGAGACAATCTTTTACCACTAAGAACTTTTTGGAAAATTACAGTCGAATAGAGATGACTTTGGTAAAAGGGCCGTTTAAGCGTTTACATGGCGTTTGGACGTTCACAGAGCTGTCTCCAACCAGCTGTAAGATTATGCTGAGTATTAATTTTGAACTGAGCGGTATGCTGAAATTTGCCTTTGGTGGGGTGTTTAGTCAAATTGCCAACACCATGGTGGATTCCTTTAGCAAGCGGGCCAAAGTGGTGTACGGTGAATAAGATGAGAGTGGAAGTAGCGTATGCGCTACCCGAAAAGCAGAAAATCATTGCTTTAGAGGTTGAAGAGGGTTGCACCGTTCGTGATGCGGTTCGTCGTTCAAATATTCAGGTTTTTTTTCCTGATGTGGATGTGGAAACGGTGAAGGTGGGCATTTTTGGTAAAGCGGTACGCAATGCCGAAGAGCAAGTGTTAAAAGAGGGTGAGCGAGTTGAGCTGTATCGTGAGCTGAAGGTTGACCCAAAACAAGCGAGGGCCAACCGTGCAGCAAAAAGCAACTAAGAATTAGTTGTTTTTGATTTGTGTTAAGACGCCATCGCTAAAAATTAGCACTAGGTCGTCTGCATCACTTTGTTTGGTGTCTGGCGTTGCGTATAGTGTTGTATATAGGTAATGCCATTCGTTTGGTTTAAAGGTGTCTCTTAGCATTGGGTTGCCCAATAGATAAGTGACCTGAGATTCAGACATGCCAATTTGTAACTGTGATAGCTGTTCCTTGGTGACAAGGTTCCCTTGTGTTACTGGAACTTTGTACGGTGGTGGAAATAAACTGCATGCACTGAGCGAAAGTGCTGCGCATAATATAAAAACTGATTTTTTCATTTGTATTATCCTTACTCTGGTGTGCTAATGATAAAGTAATTATCAACAAGATCGAATAGAGAATGACTCATGACTAGCGAAAATCAAGAGCTAAAGAAAGCGGGACTCAAGGTAACTCTACCACGAGTGAAAATTTTACAAATTCTTGAAGGTGCGGGCGACCGTCATATGAGTGCTGATGATGTGTATCGCACTTTACTTGATCAAGGTGAAGACGTTGGTTTAGCGACGGTTTATCGAGTGCTAACCCAGTTTGAAACAGCAGGGTTGGTGCAGCGTCACCATTTTGAAGCCGGCACGGCTGTGTTTGAATTGGCGAAAGGTGATCATCATGATCATATGATTTGTTTAGACAGCGGTAAGGTGATTGAGTTTGTCGATCCAATCATTGAAAAACGTCAACGTGAAATTGCAGAAGAGCACGGTTTTGACATTGAAGACCATAGCTTGATTATTTACGTGCGTCCAAAGAAGAAATAATCACCCACATAACCTTAGGTTGTGAATAGAAGGGCTTAAACGGATGGTTTAAGCCCTTTTTGTTGCGGTGAGATTATTGGAGTTGAACATTGCCGAGCATTTCACGGGCATGGGCGAGTGTTTGCTCTGTCAGTTCTAATCCGCCTAACAAGCGAGCGATCTCTTGAGTGCGATGCTGATCTTTGAGCAGTTCCACTTGAGAAGAAGTGGCTTCGTCTTCTACTAGCTTGCTAACACGCAGGTGCTGATTGCCTTGCGCGGCGACTTGAGCCAAGTGTGTCACACAAAATACTTGTCCGCGTTTGCCGACAGAGCGCAGCATGCGACCGACCACTTCTGCAATGCCACCACTGATGCCTACGTCCACTTCGTCGAACACTAATGTTGGAATAATCGAGGTGTGTGCGGTAACCACTTGGATCCCTAGGCTAATACGAGACAATTCACCGCCAGACGCCACTTTTCGTAATGGCTGAGCGGGTTGGCCTGGGTTGGACGCTATCATGTATTCGATGTCTTCAAAGCCATTTGCCGACACTTGGTTAAGCGGCTGACATTGAATAAAGAAACGTGCGTGAGGCATGCCCAACCCATGAATTTGCTCTTCGACTTTTTGTGCTAGTTCGTCTTTGGCAATAATGCGTTTTTCTGTCAGCGTTGTCGCAAGCGCAGTGAGTTTTTCATAGGCTTGCTCTTCTTTTTCTTTTAAAGACTCCAAGCTTTCTTCACTGCCTTGTAGGCTGCTAAGCTCTGCTTCGACGGTTTCTCGTAGTGCTAATAACCCTTCTGGCAGTGTTCTATGTTTACGAGCTGTATCATAAATGTCCGATAAGCGTTGCTCTATATCCATGAGACGCTCGGGATTTTGTTCTAGCGTGTCTTGGTAATGATGTAAGCTATCCGCGGCTTCTTGTGCTTGTATTAACGCAACATTCATCATTTCAAGTGCGTTTTCCAGCTCTTTTGTGGCTGGGCGGATTTGGCTGGCACTGTTAATGGCTTGGTGTAATAAAGAGCAGACATTGCCTTCGTCACTGTCGATCAAAATGCCGCTGGCTTGATACGCCTTGTATTGCGAGTCGGCAATGTTCGACAAAAACGCCTGTTCGTTTTCGAGTTCTTCAATTTCGCCCTCTTTTAAATCAAGCTGTTGCAGTTCTTGAGCTTGATAAGACAACAACTGAATCTTGGCATCTTGTTCTGCGGATCTATTTTGTTGTGCAGAGAGTTCTTCTTTGAGCTGTCGCCAAATTGAGTATTGTTGGCTGACTTGTTTGCTTAACTCGGTAAGGCGACCATATTCATCAAGCTGTTGTCTTTGAGCGTTCTTTTTCAACAGCGACTGATGTTCGTGCTGACCATGGATATCCACGAGCTGACTGCCCACTTCTTTTAAGTCGTTCAATGTACAAGGACGACCGTTTATATACGCTTTAGAGCGACCTTCTTTGCTGATCACGCGACGCAATATGCAATGTTGGTCGTGTTCTAGGTCTCTTTCTTCGAGCCACTTTTGCACATGTGGATAGTGCTGTATGTCAAAGCTGGCACTGATGTCCGCTTTTTTTTCACCATGTCGAACGACTGCTGCATCGGTTCGATCGCCTAAGCAAAGCGACAAGGCGTCCACCATGATGGATTTACCAGCACCGGTTTCACCTGAAATCACGGTCATGCCTTTTTTGAACTCCAGTTCTAGGGACTCAACAATGGCGAAGTTGGAAATAGCGATGCTGGTCAGCATAGAGGGCTCCAAAGAGAAAATATATTTATATGGTTATTTATACAGTACTTGGTTGTTTTTTGACAAGTGCCGTCAGTAAATTTAATTCCCATAAAATTAATGAGGCTTTGCTGTTGAAAGCGAAAAAGCTGTCCCCATATAACTGGCACAGACAAAGAATTGTTTCTGTTATTTGGAGTTGAAGAATGAGTGAGCAGCAAAAAGATCCTAATCTAGAAGCGGAGCAAGATTTGAAAAGCGAAACACAAAACGACACAGTAGAAGAGATTTTAGAGCCTGAAGTAGAGACTTTAGAAGAAGTTACTGAAAATGATGAGCTTGCAAAAGCGCTAGAAGAAGTCGCCCAGTATAAAGAAGCGGCACTTCGTGCCCATGCCGATGCGCAAAACGTACGTCGTCGTGCTGAACAAGATGTCGAGAAAGCGCACAAATTTGGTTTAGAAAAGTTTGCTAAATCGATTGTGAACGTGGCAGACAATCTTGAGCGCGCACTGGCCTCTGCACCAGACACAGGTGAGTCTGACCCTGTTCGTGAAGGTGTTGAACTGACGCTAAAAGATTTGCTTGAGACATTGGCTCGCTTTGAAGTGAAAGTGGTTGATCCACATGGCGAACCCTTTAATCCAGAGTTGCACCAAGCCATCACTATGGTGCCAAACCCTGAACTTGAAGCGAACACCGTCATGGACGTTGTTCAGAAGGGTTACACCATTAATGGTCGCCTATTGCGCCCTGCTATGGTCGTGGTTTCAAGTGCAGCTTAATTTACTGTCATTTTTTTGACACTGGACGCTTGAAATACAATTAAGCGTACCCAAATACAGAATTATCATCGTCATAAACGAATTTATTGGAGATACAAACCATGGGTAGAATCATTGGTATTGACTTAGGTACAACTAACTCTTGTGTTGCTGTTTTGGATGGCGAAAAAGCACGCGTTATTGAAAACGCGGAAGGCGATCGTACTACGCCTTCGATTGTTGCTTTTGCAGAAGATGGTGAAGTGCTAGTCGGTCAATCAGCTAAACGTCAAGCGGTTACCAACCCAACAAATACTTTGTTTGCGGTTAAGCGTTTGATTGGTCGTAAATTTAAAGACGACGTTGTACAAAAAGACATCTCTATGGTGCCTTACAAAATTATCGCGGCAGATAACGGCGATGCGTGGGTAGAAGTAAAAGGCGACAAAAAAGCGCCACCACAAATCTCTGCTGAAGTTCTGAAGAAAATGAAGAAAACAGCGGAAGACTACCTAGGCGAAAAAGTAACGGAAGCGGTTATTACGGTTCCTGCTTACTTCAACGATTCTCAGCGTCAAGCAACAAAAGACGCGGGTAAAATCGCTGGTCTAGAAGTGAAACGTATTATCAACGAGCCAACAGCGGCGGCGTTGGCTTACGGTTTAGACAAGAGTTCTGGTGACTCTACTATCGCGGTTTATGACCTTGGTGGTGGTACATTCGATATCTCTATCATCGAAATCGCTGACGTCGATGGCGAGAAACAATTCGAAGTATTGTCTACCAACGGTGATACTTTCCTAGGTGGTGAAGATTTCGATATGCGTGTTATCGAATACTTGGCAGCCGAATTTAAAAAATCGTCTGGTATCGATCTACACAACGATCCACTCGCGCTACAGCGTTTGAAAGAAGCCGGTGAAAAAGCGAAAGTTGAGTTGTCTTCTTCTTCTCAAACAGAAGTTAACTTGCCTTACATCACAGCCGATGCGACGGGTCCTAAACACTTGAACGTGAAATTGACGCGTTCTAAGTTGGAGTCTTTGGTTGAAGAGTTGGTATTGAAATCTCTTGAGCCTTGCCGCCAAGCATTGAAAGACGCTGATTTGACTGCTTCTGATATCAACGAAGTTATCTTGGTTGGTGGTCAGACTCGTATGCCATTAGTGCAAGCGAAAGTAACGGAATTCTTCGGTAAAGAGCCACGTAAAGACGTGAACCCTGACGAAGCGGTTGCTATCGGTGCGTCTATCCAAGGTGCGGTACTTTCAGGTGATGTGAAAGACGTTCTTCTTCTAGACGTTACGCCTTTGTCTCTAGGTATCGAGACTATGGGTGGTGTGATGACTACGCTAATCGAGAAAAACACGACGATTCCTACTAAGAAATCGCAAACTTTCTCTACAGCGGAAGACAACCAAAATGCGGTAACGATTCACGCATTGCAAGGTGAGCGTAAACAGGCGTCTCAGAACAAATCTCTAGGTCGTTTCGACTTGGCTGATATTCCACCTGCGCCACGTGGTGTACCACAAATCGAAGTAAGCTTTGATATTGACGCGAACGGTATCTTGAGTGTTTCTGCGAAAGATAAAGCGACAGGTAAAGAACAGTCTATCGTGATCAAATCGTCTTCTGGTTTGAGCGATGAAGAAGTTGAAAAAATGGTTCGTGATGCCGAAGCGAACGCTGAAGAAGATCGCAAATTCGAAGAATTGGTGCAAGTTCGCAATACAGCGGATGGCATGATTCACGCAACGCGTAAAACATTAGCGGATGCAGGTGATAAAGCGTCTGCTGAAGAGAAAGCAGCGATTGAAACAGCTATTACTGAACTGGAAGAAGCATTGACTTCAAATGACAAAGAGAAGATTGAAGAGAAAACCAATGCGTTGACTCAAGCGTCTGGTACTTTGGCTCAGAAGATGTATGCCGATGCTGAAGCCGGTGCTCAGTCTGCAACAGGCGAGCAAGCTAAGTCTCAAGACGACGCTGTTGATGCTGAGTTTGAAGAAGTAAAAGAAGATAAAAAATAAGCGTTAAGCTCTTATTTTGCCCTCGGTAGTGGGGCTGTGTATGGCAGGCACGGTTTTTGACCGTGCTTTGCTATTTGCACAATATGAGTTTGGTGTTTTTTAGATTTAGATTTTTTAATACAGACTTTTAAATTCAGGCTTTTTAATTCAGGAATTGCTGCGATGAGCAAAAGAGACTATTACGACGTTCTTGGGGTGGCCAAAGGCGCGGATAAGAAAGACATTAAAAAAGCTTATCGTTCTTTAGCGAATAAGTACCATCCAGATAAGAATCCAGATAACCCAGAGGCGCTTGAAAAGTTCAAAGAACTTGCCGAGGCTTATGAAATTTTGTCTTCCGATGACAAGCGTGCAGCCTATGATCGTTTTGGTCACGATGGTGTTAACGGTCAGGCTGGTGGTTATGGCGGCGGCGCTGGTGCTGGCGGTTTTAGTGATATTTTTGGTGATGTATTTGGGGATATTTTTGGCGGTGGTGGTGGTGGCGGTCAAAGCCGAACACGCCGTGGCTCCGATTTACGCTACACTCTTGAATTGGATCTTGAACAAGCGGTTTGGGGATGCGAGGAGAAGATTCGTATTCCGACCTTAGTGAATTGCAAAACATGCGATGGTTCAGGTGCGAAGAAAGGTTCAACGCCTAAGACTTGTGGTACGTGTGGCGGTGCGGGTCAAGTACGCATGTCACAAGGTTTCTTCTCTGTTCAGCAAACTTGTCCAGAATGTCATGGTGCCGGTAAGGTTATTTCTGATCCTTGTTCTGATTGTCATGGTCAGGGTCGTGTACAAGAGTACAAAACCCTTAATGTCAAAATTCCAGCGGGTGTTGATACGGGCGATCGTATTCGTTTATCTGGTGAAGGCGAAGCGGGTACACACGGTGGTCCAGCCGGTGACTTGTTTGTACAAGTCTCAGTGAAGCCTCATAGTATTTTTGAACGCGATGGCGCGAATCTTTATTGTGAAGTGCCTATTAGCTTTACAACAGCGGCATTGGGTGGCGAAATTGATGTGCCAACATTAGATGGTCGAGTACGTCTGAAGGTAACGCCTGAGTGTCAGTCTGGAAAACTCTTCCGCTTGCGTAATAAAGGTGTGAAGCCTGTGCGTGGAGGTCCAGTCGGCGATTTGATTTGCAAGGCTGTGGTTGAAACGCCTGTGAATCTGACTTCTCGTCAAAAAGAGCTGTTGACCGAATTGGCAGAAAGCATGGGTGAGGGCACCAATCACTCGCCTAAGCAAACAAGCTGGTTTGATGGCGTTAAGCGTTTTTTCGACGATATTAAAAAGTAATAACAGTGGCTTTCTTAGTCTCTGTATAGAAAAAGGCGCCTATTTGGCTAATGCTGTTCACTTAAGCGGAACAGCATTACGAGAGATAGGATATCTCGTCTTTGATTGCTTCACCATTCGAGGCCGACTAGGCCTCGATTTCTTTCTCTCTAAAAACAAATTACACACCCCAGAC
>Ga0196899_1000089_pt1 | contig 46043 bp, 43 predicted proteins | sample VirMetDEL_Sep_01_FD_169095 | JGI IMG/M metagenome (GOLD analysis project Ga0196899, IMG submission 169095) | Aqueous microbial communities from the Delaware River and Bay under freshwater to marine salinity gradient to study organic matter... | ecosystem: Environmental > Aquatic > Marine >... | reverse complement strand
AATAGCACACTACAAGAATCTTTTTCCAAACACTAGTTTTACCACTAACGGTCCAAGTAATGAGTTTCTTGAAGCTAACAACGCAAAACGTGTCAGCGTTTATCGCGACTACGACCCTACTACGCAACAACTGGTCCGCTCTGCTCCATATGTAGACGGTGATTGGATCTATACAGTGCGTGTAGAAAACCTGGATACCACGGTAACTGCAATTGATGAACCTGTGATTGTGATTACTACTGACACGGATCCAGAACCTATTGGTCAAACAGCAACCACTACTACCCTTGAATCACCATGATCACCCTTATTCGACCCATTCTTTTTACGTTTTTGACTTCACGGCAAGTAAAACGGCTTGTTGTTGATCTGCTTCATAAGCTTGCAGAGTCTACTGACAATACTGTTGATGATAAGGCTGTTGAATTTATTGAAAACGGTTTGTTCCCTAAACCTTAATCCTTAACGATGATAGAAGCTTCCGTTGCAGTAGCGATTGCAGTGGCAACTGGCGTTGGTGCGGTCATTAATAGACATAATCAACGCCTTGTTGACCTTGATACAAGGCTTGATGGTATTGAATTACGTGTTGCGGAAAAATATGTGCAGCGGCAAGAGCTTGCTTCTGCACTTGAAAAGATAGAAGCTCACATGGTTCGCATTGAGTCCAAATTAGATAAACTTACTTTTAATGGCTAACACTAAAAAAGCAACTGAGGACCAGTTTAACGAACTCCATAACCTTGTAACTAACGAATTTTTGCAACGCATTCGTAGCGGAGAAGCCTCTACTGCGGATTTGAAGGCTGCATGTGATTGGTTAGCCAAGAATGATATCAGTGGAGTAGCTGTAGAAGGCACACATCTCGATAAATTGGCTCAAATCCTCCCAAAAGTAGACCCAGAACTTGTACAACGTAGACTTTATGGCAAGAGCACGAGTATCTAATCCCGGTAAAACTGCCAAATATTACGCAAAAAACCCAAAAGCACGGGAAAAAAAGAATGCGTATATGCGTGACTATAACAAATCAAAGGCACGAATATCCTACCGTTCAAAACTAAATACAGCACGTCGCGAAGCCGGTATATACGGCAAAGGTGGACCGGATATGTCACATGACAGCAAAGGTAACCTAAAAAAACAATCCGTAAAAATTAATCGCGGCAATAACGGCCATGGAAAACGTCCACGTTACAGAAAAGCATGATACCTCTACTTCCCAAACCTGATTACTACCTTTACAACCTTATAGCCATGACACAGCCAGAAGCTAAAAAGATGTGGCGTAAAGCCATCAAAGAACATTTTGATTGTCGTTGTGTTTATTGCGGAGGAAAGTTTGAACATACAGAGTTAACACTTGATCATGTAAAACCTAGATGTAAAGGAGGAGAGTCAATATCGCAGAACCTTGTTCCCGCGTGTTTGCCGTGTAATCAATCCAAGGGAAGTGAAAACTGGAGGGACTGGATGCGTCGTGTATTTGGTCCCTACACATATAGAGAGTGGCTCATTCTTGAGCATATAAGTTAAACAACAACCTATCCACTTAAGTATATCGCCGCTCCACAGGGGGCGGTTTTTTTTATGCCTTATAACGATGAAAATCAATTATTAGGAACAAATTTAGTCAATGCGTTTGTTAACCACGAAGTAGTTCGCGGTGCAATTCACTTTGTAAAAAAAACGGTTCGAGATGCACAACAACAAGCGGCATCTAACTTCCCGAAAGTGTATGACACCGCTCGTCAAATTAAAAATCAGATAACAGATAGTTGGGAAGAAAGCAGGAAAAATCCAGATCCCATAGTTAAAGCAATTAACGCTTTCGGTCATACACCGGTTGGGAAACTTGTTGAAGCTGCCGTTGATCCGACAGGTGCTGCAGCAGCAGTTGTTCAAGAACTCGGTGCTGGGCATGTAGATCCACGGCTTCTAGCTCTTGTCGGGATGATCGATCTCGACAGAGGCGTACTGCGCTTTAAACATGTCGATGACGTATCCACTAGCGTATATGCACGAGGTAGGGGTCGTTTTGGTAGACAAGCAGATGGTCAAGGAAGAAGAGTTGAGCTTGCAGTTGCAGAACAAAATGTGGAGAAATTGGAAAAATTTAAAAACCGTGATGTAACCGCCTACAACGCAACTAACTACAAAGTATCTCCACAAGGTGGGAACATTGGCTACCAAGCTGAATACGGACGTGCTCACGACGTAAGTGCTGAGTCACACCATATGAGTGATCATAAATTCTTTGGTGATGCAAGTGCTGGACCGAATAAAGCTGAAGTGGATAAGGAGTTCCACAAGTTGGGCGGCATTAAAGGAAACGATGCACTTAACATGGTCTATGCTTGGGGTATTAAAAAATCAAAAGATATACTGGCGGTTGATCATAACCAAATCCATAATAAACTTTACCCAAAACTACCACAACGACAATTTATCCAAGACAAAATTGACGATGGTAGTTGGTACAAATTAAAACCAAAAACACGTGCCACTCTACTTAAAAAGGCTTCAGATGAGCACGTTGATATTGTCATGCGTTGGGCCAAATGGAAGCTTGCACTGGCTAACGCTGATCCGACATTTAAGGTTTTAACTCCCAAGATGAAACGTACTTATATCAAGCAGCAACCTAAGTGGTTTGCAGAACTCGGTAAGGACCAGTTTCCAACTTACGAAGAATTAATGGCTCAACCTAAGGGTTTTAACAACGATGAGTTGCGCCATGTTTTTGGTTTAAGTCTTGGTCAGAAACCCTCTAAGTTACGTCGAGATGTACCACTAAGTGTTTACACAGCACGCAACTAGCCCCTGAGCGGCCCCTAGAAGCCCCTATAAGCCCCCTCTAACCATGCGGGGGTACATATCCCTATGAATGATATTTTAACAGCCCTGCGGGGCGATTTTAAGGTGTTCCTCCAGGCTTTGTGGATGGAACTGAATCTTCCAAGTCCGACCCGTGCACAATATGCCATTGCAGACTATTTACAACATGGTCCGAAACGATTACAAATTCAAGCCTTCCGTGGTGTCGGTAAGTCGTGGATTACTGGAGCGTTTGTACTTTGGACTTTGTTTAATGATCCAGAAAAGAAGATCATGATTATTTCGGCATCAAAGGAGCGTGCCGACAACATGAGTATCTTTCTTCAGAAGCTCCTTGTCGAGACCAAATGGTTGGAACACCTACGACCAAAAAGTGACGAAGCACGTTGGTCACGTATCAGTTTTGATGTCAACTGCAGTCCACACCAAGCACCTTCGGTAAAGAGTGTCGGTATTACCGGTCAACTTACCGGGAGTAGGGCTGATTTGATGATCCTTGACGACGTTGAGGTTCCCGGTAATTCTATGACAGAGTTTATGCGGGAGAAACTACTACAACTCTGTACTGAAGCAGAGTCAATCCTTACACCAAAAGACGACAGCCGTATTTTGTATCTTGGTACCCCACAAACTACATTTACGATCTATCGGAAGCTTGCGGAACGTAACTACAGGCCGTTTGTATGGCCAGCACGGTACCCACGAAATACCTCAAACTACGAGGGACTTATTGCTCCACAACTTCAAGAAGACATTGATAGCGGTGCAGAAAAGTGGGACGTAACAGATCCAGATCGGTTTAGTGATGATGACCTACTTGAACGAGAGGCGTCGATGGGACGCAGCAACTTCATGCTGCAGTTTATGCTCGACACAAGCCTTAGTGATGCAGAGAAGTTCCCCCTTAAGATGGCGGATCTTATTGTTACTGCTGTTAACCCCACTACTGCACCAGAATCCGTTATTTGGTGCTCCGACCCAAGAAATGTTATTAAAGACCTACCCACAGTCGGCCTCCCAGGAGATTATTTTTATTCTCCAATGCAACTCCAAGGGGACTGGCAACCTTACACCGAAACAATCTGCAGTGTTGATCCAAGCGGTAGGGGAAGCGACGAAACAGCAGCCTGCTTTATCTCGCAACTTAACGGGTTCCTCTACGTGCATGAAATGCGTGCGTACCGAGATGGGTACAGCGACAATACTTTGCTAGATATTCTTAGGGGTTGTAAAAAGTATGGTGTAACAAAGATAGTAATTGAAAGTAATTTTGGTGATGGTATTGTTTGTGAACTTTTTAGGAAGCACCTGCAACAGACCAAACAAGCTATCGACATCGAAGAGACAAGAGCTACCGTACGCAAAGAAGACCGCATTATCGACACACTAGAACCAGTGATGAATCAACACCGGTTAGTAGTAGATAGAAACCTTGTAGAGTGGGACTACAACTCCAACAAGGATGAGGCACCAGAAAAGAGATTACTTTACATGCTCTTTTATCAGATGTCTCGGATGTGTCGTGAAAAAGGTGCGGTTAAACATGACGACAGATTAGATTGCCTTGCTCAAGGTGTTAAATATTTTACAGAAGCACTTGCAATTAGTGCCCAAGAATCTATTAACGAAAGACGCAGGGAGGAATGGGAAGACACCATTCAAAGTTGGCTTGACGACCCACAACAAGCTTGTAATCATTTAGCATTAGGTTTTAGTTATAATATGAAAAAAGAAGCAAGATTGAAAAGTGGCAAAAACGTAGTCCACCACTGGATTTAGACGGTAACCCCAGCCTTATACAGGGGAGGGGGAGCTGGGGTGGACTTCTTTTCCTCTGTTTATACTGTATGAATCAAGATAAAGTCAGAAACAAAAACGACCACAAACTACTATCTTTGATTACTATTACTACCCTTTATTCTAATTCTACTATTATAACCGTCGTTAATAATAGTTATTAATAGATCCCCCCGTATCTCTAATCCCTCCCCCCGTTTATGCTTACCGATCATTCTGTATCTTACGTACACTCTACTCCGGGTGGTGATGAGCTTGTTGCCTACATGGCACGCGTATCAAACCCAAGCAATCAAGACAACACTAAGACTAGTGCTAAACTTATCAAATACCTAATTGATCATCACCACTGGAGTCCCTTTGAGATGGTCTCCATGTGTGTCGAAGTTAATACCACACGAAGTGTAGCCGCCCAGATACTGCGACACCGCAGTTTTAGTTTCCAGGAATTTAGCCAACGATATTCCGAAGTAGAGCTGCTCGGTAGTCCGTTACAACCAGAATTTAGATTGCAAGATGTAAAAAATCGGCAAAACAGTATCGACGGCACCATTGCGGGGGAGTCGTGGTATCGAAAGGAGATAGACGATCTCTACAAGACATCCCTGGGGCTCTACAACCGCCTTCTATCCAAGGGTGTAGCCAAAGAGGTGGCACGTGACATCCTTCCGCTTTCATGTCCCACACGGTTGTATATGCACGGTACGTTACGTTCGTGGATCCATTATGTGCAGTTACGCTGCGGTAACGGTACACAACGTGAACACCAGCACATCGCTGAGCAGGTGTCCGAGCTTATTGCCCAGTATTTTCCGCAAATTGCGGGTGCAGTGCTTAGCTGAAAATTTTGGCAGAAATTTGGGAAGCCTAATAGCGTATGGGGCCGTCAATTATTTACCCCCATGGCCCCTACTTTGCCGCTACGGACGCACGCTAGATACACAATCTAGCAGTGGTGTCTGATTTTTATTGTAATTACCATCACAATTACTAATTATTTGTTACACATAGATAAAATTTGTTAAAAGAGATCTGTTTAGCGAAAGCAGCACTGTGTAATTATAATCACTATCACGCAGCACGGTAGGACACCCCGGACCAAGCATGAGTAAGCATCACCAACCACCAGCACGGTAGGACATGCTGGACACGTGATGAGTAGGCATTATCGATATGCCAGCTGTAGCAGTGGCACTAACACCCATCCACTGCGGTAGGAAGCTGCTACATTAGGTACACCGCTGGGGAGACCAGTGATGCCAACCGACCCGCCACCTCGGCGACCGTCCACTTGACACCACCCCTTCACTGCGGTATATTTAAACAGTCAACCAACCAACGCCTCTATGAACAACAAGCTCATGATTGAAATGCTCCGTCGCGGTAAGACCGGCAATGAGATCATGTGCATCCTTGATGCCATCAGTGGTGATGCACTCACCCCACAAGCTCGTGAGGTAGTGCTTCAGTCCCAGAACTATCAAGAGATCAATCCAGAAGATTTCTGATTCGTTCTTTCAACAATCACTCCACTACGGTATATCTATTGAGCGTCACTTGTTTTCCGTTGTACTTTGTGCAATCAAGCGTCAAATGTAACGGCAAACCTACGTGGTCACGTTGCACCTCGCAGACATCTTTTGATCTTGCATTAAAGAATCTTGCATGGTATCGACATAACTTTCCCAAGCGTACGTTCCGCATTCAATCCACTATTCCCGAGGCAATCACCAATGCGTGAGTTATCCGATGATCTTGTCAACTGTGAATTCACACGTGATGAGTTACAACTATTACTCATGGCTGTGAATGCATACAAATACGACCACGAGGAAAGTTCTGCATTGGGTGCGCTTGATTCATTCAACGAGGGCACACCATTTCTTGATTACCTGCAGGAGCTTGCGTTGAGTTAATCACTATCACACACGCACACAAGCTATCACTTACCTGGATTCCCGATAACCGGCTTTTATCGGTAATCACGTTAAATGAGGCCCTGCATCTCCCGTCGTTATTACTATGCGTCACCCAGCAGACTATTACATGAACAAACTTGCTCGCAACACACTAATCATGTGGTACATCGACTGCATGGATGATCAACAACAGTCGATTGATGAAATTAACGAAGCCGAGCAATACCTGCAAGGTCTTAATAACTATCAACTAATCGAAGAGTGTACTCGATACATGCCCGGTTGCATTGAAGATTTAAAGCGCAGCCTTGATGATTATAATTCATACAGCATTGATTTAGATAAATATCGTGCAATGGAATCTCCAATGCTTCCACAGTTTGCATAACACAGCACTGTTTAATTCCTAACACCTTCACTATCACACGCACATCACATGGTCGCAGCACAAGCCACCGCTCAAACTGAATTCACCTCTAAGTACAGCGAGGAATTTCTCGACAAAGCCTACGACATTGTAAATGTCCCGGACGAAAAACTGGAGGAGTTCTGTGATCAACTCAACGAGCTTGGTATTGAAACCGTATCTCAGCTTGAAGATGCCTATTGCATGTCGGTTGAAGCCACGTGGCGTCACGAGCGAGAGTTTGCAGAAGAGTTCATCGAAAATGCTTACAACATCTTCACCGATGAAATGCAAGCAATTTATCACGCCATTGATTGGCAGCAGGTGTGGGACCACAGCCTCTCGTATGACTACGCCTACATCGAATTCAACGGCATGGCTTATTACTTCAACAACAACTTTTAATGGAACACACACCCGAATCACTTGCCAAATACATTGTAGATGGAATGAGTATTGAAGATCTTGAAAGGTATGTCTTCGATGACATGATCGAGTGGCTTAACGACATGGACGAGCGTGCATTCAACGAACAAGTATCCTATTTCTTTGATGACTGAAACCCAAATCATTACCAGCATCATCGGTGGTGTTGGTCTTCTTGTCACCCTTTGTGTTCTTATCAATGCCTTCAAATTCCAGGGATCTTGATCAATACGCAGATCATCTGCAACGACTCAACATCAAGCTAGAGAAAGTTCGTCTACAACTTGAGATGATACGACAAATGCTTGCTGACGCAAAAGAATTCAAAGGGCCAACGTAACGGTCCTTTTTTATTGCCAATGACTACAACAAATCACAATCACGGAGGTGCCTTGAACTTGTATCGAGTTCGTCTTTCTAATTCCAGATCCAAGTATATCTTGGCGCTCAACGATGAAGAAGCTGCATTCTCCGCACTTCAGTTGTCCAGGGAATTGAATCATGAACTCCTTGATGTTATTAAAGTAAATGGCTAAATCTAAAGAATACTACGACAATAACTGGCAACAATTCAAGGACGCACCCGATGAGTTCTTTGTACCGCATACATATGAAGAGGTGATGACTTGGAAGGTTGCAGGTTGGGAACTACCGAGCAGTGTCTGCTGCATCATCCGTGTCACCGACATTCCAACCAAGAAAACCACCGAGTATGTGTACCGCAAAGCATCGGCTGCCACACGCAAAGTCCAACAACTACTAAACACCCCGGATATTGAGTTTGCCGTTGCCGATCACGACTCAATCCACCACATGTTCCCAGAAGATTTACTGTTTAATGACTCCGAAGACTCTGCAGACTTTGACGACCCGCTTGTGTGATGAAATTATGCGTCATCCGCATCGTGAAGAACTTATTGAGTTGATGCTCGATCAGCTGTGTGATGATACGCTTGTACTACCGCAACCGACCACCACGTGCTGAGTATTACAGTCGATCTTCCCGGGTTCTGGGATATATGGCAAAACCCATCCGGCGTTTCTATCCACTTAGGTATCTTTCTGATAGAATTGGATTGTCCCCTATTTGCTGCTAATGGATCCACTTCGGCGGCAGGTCACCAACGACAAAGCCCTGCGGCTACTCAAGGTGATCAACCTGCTACGTCTGCTCGATAGGGAGGTTCCGGGGCAAGTTATTGCTTCGTATCTCTACGTTGCATCTCACAATCACTGCCACAAAAGCGCACTTGAAGAGGATCTAGATTTCACCACAGCCAGTTCATCACGCAATACAGATTGGCTCAGTGAACATCACCGCCTCAACAAGCCTGGAATGGGATTGATTAAGAAGCAACAGGACCCTAACAACAGACGACGCCAAATGCTATCCCTGACCAGCAGGGGGGAACAACTGCTCAAACAAATCGAGGAACTCCTTTATGGACATCAAGACCTGGGGCCAGGCACTTGATTACACATTCAACACCCGCCACTCATGGAGGCACGGCAATGGAGCAGCAACTGCTCGCATCAATACAAACCACTTCACTCAAGCTGTTGGACTTTCTTTCAACGTGCGAAAAATCGATCAACCTTTGCTCGCCAGAGTTTCAATTGAACTTGAAGACCAAGGTAAAAGTGATGCAACAATCAACCGAATCATTTCTGCGGTCAGCACGGTCCTTAACCACTGCGCATTCGACGGATTAATCCCACAACCACCGAAGTTTCGTCGTCGCAAAGAGCATGAACACAGGATCAACTTCTACACTAAGGAAGAAGTTCAGCAATTAGTAACTGCAGCAGTAGATCCGTTCATGCGTACGGACGCAGCACAGATCATTGATGTTGCCGCCTATACAGGTATGCGCCAGGGCGAGCTGCTCAAACTGCGTGCATGTGACATCGATCTATCACGCATGGAGATCCATGTGGGTGGTGTTCCAAGTCAAACAACCAAAGCCAAGAACTGGAGAAAGATCCCCATTCACAATCACATCAAACCCATGCTCATTCGTCGTTGTGAGTTAGTTGCTCCAAATGTTCGCATCTTTGGTGACGAATGGAACGACAAAGACCAACTCTATCGTTGCTTCAAGAAAATTAACAAATACATTGGCAAGGGCGAAGAGTATGTCTTCCACACCCTGCGGCATTCATTTGCCACGTGGGCAGTTGATGCTGAGGTTCCCATGCGCCAGCTGATGGCCCTGATGGGGCATAAACGGATCGAGACCACCCTCAGGTATGCCAAGGTCTCCGACCCGGCCCTGCAGGCCGCCATAGGGGCCATCTAGGAGCGTCTAGTGGCACCCGAGTGCTACACTCTTTGGACGCCAGCGCTCCGGTTCTTACCGGGTCCAATCGCTGGAATCCCCACGCGGATGTGGCGGAATCGGTAGACGCGCTAGTTTCAGGTTCCAAAGAGTTTTTCACCACGTAAGTGGAGGGGTCACGGAGAAATCCTTGGCCCCATTTGTTTTCTCAACCAATACACTACGGTATAAATAGTTATTCCGTATCTAGCTTGCAGTCTCATGTTTATTTATGGCTACACCCGCACAGATCGAAGAGCAGGTACAACTAGAAAGAGATCAAATACGCAAGGGAATACTTAAACTTAAAACCAACACACAACAACTAGAAGAGCGTGATTATGCAAGTGCCACTGTGTACGGTGCATCCAGTATCCGTGCAGTGTTGCCGGCGGTAGTTGAAAAGATCGAAGCAACACGCTCACGCCTTGCACGTGGCTCCAACGGTCCAGCATTCAGAGAGATTAAAACATATCTCGATGAATTGGAAACATTGGCACTTGCTACCATTGCTTTAAAACTTACATTTGATCGAGTATTCAGTGTCAAACCAAAGCAGGCACTAGTACCAAATGTAACCGGTGGTATTGGTCGAGCAATTCAAGACGAATTGCAAATGCGGTACTACGAAAACACAGCACCCGGGCTGCTGAACTGCATCAAGCAGAAGTATTGGCACAGCAGCATGGGTACCCAACAAAAGGTACGCAGTACCGCCACGCTCATTAACCGCACCGATGTCAAGCCGTGGAAAACATGGCCTAACACAATCAACATCAAACTTGGTGGGTGGTTGTTAGATTGCATCATGGAAGTAAGTGGTTGGTTTACAGTTAATACACAACTTCAACAAGGTAAAACAGTAAACTTTGTTGTACCTACCGATCAGTTTATGGCCATAAAGCAGGACATAATGCAGGAGAGCGAGTTGTTTGCTCCACTTGCATGGCCCATGCTTATAGAGCCAAATGATTGGTCAAAAGATCGATGTGGTGGCTACCTCCTTAATGAGGTAATGAAGGGACATGAAATGGTCCGCCGTGGTAACCCCAGCCTTATACAGGGGGAAACACCATTTGAATTCTTAAACAAGATTCAGAAGGTTGGTTACCGCTTGAACCCGTTTGTTGTAGAAGTTGCAGAGCATTTACTACAACAACAAATTGCAGTTGGTAAGTTTGTACCAATTGTGGAAATGCCACTGCCACCTAAACCAGTAGATATTGCTGACAACTATGACTCACGCAAAGACTACAGGCGCAAGGCCGCAGAGGTAAATAACATAAACAGCCAAGCCTTTCGACGCAGTTGTCGTACTCGTATGACAATGGAAGCCGTGCAAAGATTCAAAGATCGGGAACGATTCTTCATCCCCTGGAGCTTTGACTATCGCGGAAGAGCCTATCCGATACCCGCATTCCTCACACCCCAAGACACTGATTTTGGTAAATCCCTTCTTCAGTTTGCGGATGAATCATTCATCCACGACGGTGATCAAGAGTGGGTCGCTTTTCAAGTAGCCACTACGTATGGTCTTGATAAGGAACCTATGCACAAACGTATGGAATGGGTTAATCACAATCACGACCTTATCAGTCGTATTGCCACTGATCCCATTGGCAACCTTTGTGAATGGGAGGCTGCTTCCGAACCTTGGTGTTTTCTTGCTGCTTGCGAAGAGTATTATGCTTGTTTTATTGATTGTAGTCGCAGTTTTACCTGCCTACCTATCGCTGTTGACGCCACTTGCTCAGGATTACAAGTCTTGGCAGGGCTCGCCAGAGATAGATCAACGGCTCGATTGGTTAATGTACTCCCTGGGGAGAAACCTCAGGATGCTTACAGAGTCATTGCAGAGGAATCGAAACCACACATTCCAGAACGTTTACTTGAGCACTGGGACCGCAAAGCGGTAAAACGTACTGTAATGACTGTTCCTTACAACGCAAAGCCTATCTCCAACCGTGGTTACATTAAAGAAGCACTGAAGGAGAAAGGTGTTGAGGTTGATAAGGATGAACTTACGGTAATTGTTAAAGCGGTTCGCGAAGCAATGGATCGGATTGTACCCGGTCCAATGCGTGTAATGAAATGGATCGAGATTGAGGTTGCCGCTGCTATTAAACGCGGTGCTACATTTTTACAGTGGGAGACACCCTCTGGTTTTGTCGTCCATCAAAAACTAAATAAATACAAGACCAAGCAAATAGAACTGCAACTACTTGGTCGATGTGCCATGAAAATTGGTGAGGAAACAGACGTGGTTGATGTCAATCACCATAAAAACGCTACTGCCCCAAATCTTATCCACTCCCTTGATGCATCACTATTACACCTATCTGCAATCCGCTTTGACGCACCGCTGGCCCTCATACACGACTCGGTTTTGTGTCGTGCTACTGACATGGGTGTTCTTTCATCCATCGTCAGAGAAACTTACATGCACCTTTTTGCAGAGCAAGACTATCTAAAAGATTGGGCAAAACAGATTGGTGCCCTTACTGAACCTCCGATCGTGGGTGACCTAGCTCCCGAATCGGTTATTGAATCTACTTACTTTTTTTGCTGATGTCTAAACCACCCTTTGTCACTGCTGATCCCGTTGTACTTGAGGGATTTCAAGCAGTTCTGTGTCCCGGTAAGTTTGGCTATAGCCTTACTGCCGTGGTTGATGATGAAATGGTTCAACAACTAGAAGCTGATCGCACCGAAGTATTGAAGTGGTGTGAGTCAAAGCTTAAGAACCCGAAGCGTTCAACTCTTAAGCCCACCCCCTGGGAGGAAATTGAACCGGGTCGCAACAAACTTAAGTTCTCCTGGAAGGAGGATGCAAAACCTCCGATTGTTGACACCGAAGGTACACTTGTCACCGATGAAGAGACCCCTCTTTATAGTGGGTCAAAAGTAAAGCTGGCATTCGTACAGAAACCCTACATCCTTAAGGATGGTGTGACTTATGGCACATCACTCAAACTTAAAGGTGTACAAATTATTGAGCTTGGCGGGTCCACTGGTGGTGGCGAAGCTGAGCTGAGTGCTGAAGCAGCTGCCGAACTGTTTGGTACCGCTGAGGGCTTCCGTGCTGGTGATCCCGCACAAGTCGTTAGTGGTTCAACGGAGGTGAGTGAAGATGACTTCTGAATTAGATGACTGATTTCCGCTCAGGTCTGGAGAGAAAGGTTGCTGACCTTCTCTCTACCCTGGGGGTTGAATATGAATACGAAAGTAATACAGTACCATACGTACTAAAATGTAATTACACACCTGATTTTCTACTGCCTAATGGCGTCTATTTAGAAGCTAAGGGTCACCTGTCACCAGATGACCGGCGAAAGATGATCGCTGTCAAGAAACAAAACCCAGAGCTTGACATTCGATTTGTATTCCAAGCCCCTAACAATAAAATATACAAAGGATCTAAAACATCATACGCTAAATGGGCAGAGAGGAATGGGTTTCTCTGGGCTCACTATCACGCCATACCAATTGAATGGCTGAGTTAACTTCTGAATTCCTAAGGCATGAACCGTGTAACAGTTGTGGCAGTAGTGACGCTAACTCTTTGTACAGCGATGGCCATTCCTATTGCTTTTCGTGCCACACCTACACACATGGAGAAGATTACGACCCAATGCCCGTTAATCACAACATCCAGATTCAAGGGGAACCGGTACGGCTAGTAAAACGTAAGTTATCCGCAGAAGTGTGTCGTCAATATAAGATACACAGAGACGGCGATCTTCTGCGGTTTTATTATTGTGATGAGAACGGTCGTGTTGTTGGTTGTAAAACAAAGACCAAAAATAAAGATTTTAAATACGAAGGAAAGGTTCCAGGTACCTTATTTGGCCAGCACTTGTTTGCTTCCAAGGGTGTCCGCTTAGTAATCACAGAAGGTGAGTTGGATGCCGCCAGTGTTATGGTTGCTATGCCAACATGGCAGCACGTAAGCTTGCCAAGTGGGGCAGCTTCTGCCAAGAAATCAATTCAAAAACAACTCAGCTGGTTACAAGGCTGGGATGAGATTGTACTTTTCTTTGACAACGACGACGCTGGTAAACAAGCAACCGAGGAGGTTGCAGCAATCCTTCCACCTGGAAAGGTCTTTATAGCAAACCTGGATCATAAATACAAAGATGCAAGTGATGCCCTACAAGCAGGTGATGCAGAGGCTATTCGTCAAGCAGTGTGGAATGCAAAAGCCCACCGACCGGATGGAATTGTTGACGCAAAATCCCTACTGTCAATTGTAACTACACCAAACCCACCGAATGATCATGACTACCCCTTCAGCGGCCTTCAAGCCTTATTACACGGTATCAGATACGGAGAACTTATCACAATCACTGCAGGATCTGGTATCGGCAAGTCATCTTTCTGCAGGGAGCTTGCAGCTTCACTTTTACAGAGCGGAGAACGGGTCGGCTATTTGGCTCTTGAAGAATCGAATAGACGGACTGCACTCGGCTTGATGTCGGTTGCAGCAGGTAAATCATTACACATTGGAGAACATAGTGTCAAAGAGCTTACGCAGATTTACGACGACACTATTGCTAATTGGAATTTGTTCTTATTCGATGGCTTTGGTTCCTATGATCCAGATCTTATATACAACAGAATCGAATATCTTGCACAGGGACTCGACACCAAGGTAATTTTCCTTGATCACCTTTCAATCCTTTTAAGTGGACTTGATGGTGATGAGCGTCGAATGATAGATACCACAATGACAAAGCTTCGCAGCCTTGTTGAGCGTACGGGTATTTCATTGTTCCTGGTGTCCCACCTAAGGCGCTCAATGAACGATCAAGGACACGAAGAAGGTGCACGAGTTACGCTTGGACAACTTAGAGGAAGTGCAGCGATTGCACAGCTTTCTGACGGAGTTATCGCTCTCGAAAGGAATCAACAGAGTGGATCTAATGACTCTATTACAACTGTTAGAGTCCTCAAAAATAGATACTCTGGCGAAACTGGTATCGCCTGCACACTTAAATACGATTTAGATAAATGTAAATTCTATGAAAAACCAGCAGAGCAGTACTTTGACACCGAAGGGGATTTCTAAACCAAAACCACCAACCCCGGAAATGGTTGAACGTGCTCAATTCAAAGACAAAACGTATGTCTGGAATTACAAGTGAATCTTGTTTTTGACATAGAAACAAACGGACTACTACATGACCTTACCACAATCCATTGTATTGGCATACATAATCTTGACACCAAGGAGAATCATGCATTCAATGATGTCGGTGGTGAACCAATCACTCGGGCGATAGCCATGCTTGAAGAGGCGTGCCACGTTGTCGGGCACAACATAATTAACTTTGACATCCCAGCTATTAATTCGCTATACCCGTTCTTTTGTAAAACAAGTGGTGTAGTAGATACTTTGTTGCTGTCACGATTGTATAAAACCAACCTTTTGGAAATCGACAAGCAACGAAGATTTAATGGTATGCCAGAGAAGTTGTACGGCAGGCACAGTCTTGAAGCATATGGCTATCGGCTCGGTACTTACAAAGGAACCTTTGGAAAGGAAACCGATTGGTCAAATTGGTCACAAGAAATGCAGGATTACATGATGCAAGACGTTGCAGTGACTACAAAACTATGGATGTATTTCCAGAAATACCTAAGTGGGTCCAATTAGAAACCCGCGTTGCACAAATCCTAACTGAACAAGAACTACATGGATGGTACTTTGACAAGAATGCTGCATGGCAACTTGCATCAACTCTCCGAAGTGAGTTGGAGGGCATTACTGAGTTACTACTCAACCGGCACCCTTTCGTACCCGGAGAAACTTTCACTCCTAAACGATCTAATCGAACCAAGGGTTACGTTGCAGGAGCAGAGTTCTTAAAACTTAAAGACTTAAATCCAACATCACGAGACCACATTGCATGGATCCTAGAGGAGAAGTATGGGTGGAACCCTACGATTTACACAGCAACTGGGAAGCCAGTTATCGACGAACCGATCCTCAAGGATTGCGTGACGAATGGGATCGAGATTGCCCAGCAGTTCCTGAGGATGTTGGAGATTACGAAGAGCCTTGGGATGATTTCCGAAGGCGCGAACGCATGGCTGAAGCTATGTACGAAATCTAATCGTATCCACCACCATTGCAGCGTTGCTACTAATACGCATCGTTGTGCACATAGACACCCAAATCTTGCGCAAACACCAAGTGATGAAAACTTTAGGAAATTATTTAGAGCTTCGCCGGGACTTACCATGGTGGGTGCCGACCTTAGTGGTATTGAGCTGCGTATGCTTGCCCATTATTTGGGTCGGTATGATGAAGGTCGCTATGCCGACATCCTACTCAACGGAGACATCCATCAAGTCAACGCAGATAAAATTGGAGTCTCCCGTAAATTAGTTAAAACAATTACCTACGCCTTTTTGTACGGAGCGGGTGATGTCAAGATAGGTCATAGTTATGACAAACAACTTTCTACATCCAAAGCCCAGAAAAAGGGTAAGGAAATACGTGCTGCTTACATCGATGCTATTCCGGGTTTGGCTGAGTTGCTTAAGGCTATCACTAAAGCTGCTGATCGTGGCTTTGTACGCAGTATTGATCGACGTAAAATTCTTGTTGACAGCCCCCACAAGGCGTTGAATTACTGCCTGCAAAGTGGAGCCGGCACCATCGCAAAGCGGTGGATGGTAATAGCAAATGACACTGTAAAGCAGTGCAAATTAGAAGCACACCAGCTTGCCTTTGTGCATGACGAGCTGCAATACGAAAGTCACCACCATCATGTTGATGACCTTAAGTTTGCTCTTGAAATGTCTGCTGCAGTTGCTGGTGAATACTACAACCTACGAATACCCATTGCAGCGGAAGCTGGTAGTGGGCCAACTTGGAACGACACCCATTAATGAAAGTAAAAAAATCACCCACCAAACAAGATTTTGAATCCAAAGCAAAATTTAAACATACGGCACAAGGTAACGGTAGGCGCTCTAAACCATCGCACGGTAGAAAACTGTTGCGAGGTCAAGGTAAATGAGCCTGCTGATTGATGCCGATTACATTGTATATAAAGCCTGTGCAGCAAACGAAACCGAAATTGATTACGGAGACGATGTTATCGTCGTCACTTCAAACTTCAGCGACGCCTATGAAGCCGTCCTCAGTGAACTCTATGGGATCGCTGAATGCCTTGGATGTTTTGATGATAGTATCCTTTTCTTTTCTGATAGTCGCAACTTCCGTAAGCTGTTATATCCAGCGTATAAGGGACAGCGTAACCGCAAAAAGCCCTGTGGATACAAGCGCGTCATCAATGCGCTTAAACAAGACTTCCAGGTAATTTCATACCCATCATTGGAAGCAGATGATGCTATTGGTATTTATGCCACAAAATTTCCAGGGAATATAGTTGTAAGCCCGGATAAAGACATGCGTCAGATTCCCGGTGATCTTTTTAACCTTACAGATCCTGTTATCACAATCACGCCTAATGAAGCAGATCGTTGGCACCTCGTACAATCAATGGCTGGCGACCAAACGGATGGTTATGGAGGCATACCGACTATTGGTGTAAAACGTGCAATTGCACTGCTGGATAAGAATGGTTGGAGCTGGGAGACAGTGGTTAAAGCCTATGAATCAAAAGATTTAACAGAAGATGATGCCCTTATGAATGCTCGTCTAGCAAAAATCTTACACGCTAAAAACTATGACGAAGAAACAGGAACCATTGCCTATTGGACCCCCTCCCCCGGTTACCGACTTGACGATGGAGCAGCAGTTTAAGTTGCGTCAAATAGAGGATGCTCTGAAAAAGCCAGAATCACAAAAAGAAGATATTATTACCGTATTTATAGCACTGCAACATCAGTGCTTTGTCCTCTCCAATACAGTATCAAATTTAGTCAAAAAATGGCCAACAGTCCCACCTACTACACCCGAGGGAAAATCGAAGTTTGGGATTTTATTCGAGACCAACGACTCAACTACCACCTAGGGTGCGCCATTAAATATATATGCCGCGCAGGTTACAAAGGGTACGATCAACAATCCCTGCAAACTGCATACATCAATGACCTGCAAAAGGCTATCCACTACCTTCAAGATGAATTGAATGCAAACACTACAAGCACAGGCGATCCAGTTTCGTCAAGCGTACGGGATCAAAAACAACCCAAACAACTCAAATACACAGTTGACTTTGATCGCTGAAGAGTACGAAGAATTTAGAGATGCTCTACACACACAAGGACAAGAAGAAGCTTTAAAAGAACTGGCAGATCTTGTGTATGTTTGCTTTCAATATGCAGAAAACATGGAATGGGACCTAGATACAGCAATGGTCCGTGTCCATGAATCGAATATGTCAAAACTTGGCGCTGATGGAAAGCCTATCCGCCGAGCTGATGGCAAGGTCCTTAAAGGTCCTAATTACAAACCCCCCGTATTGTCTGATTTAGTCGATGTCAATTACTGATCTTATTGCTCGTACTGGCCGAGTTCAATCCTGGATCGATGACCCCACCTCTCGCCTGCCCGTGTCATGCACGGTGTTTGTTGTAGAAGATAGTATTGAAGGTCCGAATGGTATTGAAGCCAGTTGGCGCTTTGTAAGCCATGCCTTGCGATTTGGTGCAGGGTGCGCCGTACACCTTTCCAAGCTGCGCCCAAAGGGCTCACAAAACGACAAAGGACTTGTGGCAAGTGGTCCCGTGTCCTTTGCAAAAATATATTCCACACTTAATGAAATCCTCCGCCGTGGTGGTGTTTACAAGAACGGTGCTGTGGTATGTCACCTTGATGTTAACCACCCTGATGCTCTTGAATTCATTACTGCGAGTCGTAGCGAACTTCCCTGGGTCAAGCGATGCATCAACATCACCGAAGAGTGGTGGAACAAGTGCACATTCAAAGAACAACTCCTAGACGGTATTCGTCGTGGAGATATTTGGTTGAACAAAGTTAAGTACGAAGGTAACAAGCGTGTCTACGGTAATGTATGTCTCGAAGTATATCTACCTTCTCGCGGCACTTGCTTGTTGCAGCATATTAATTTGGGTGCCTGTGATGTGGGTGATCTTGAGTCTGCATTTGTTGAAGGCATGACTCAGCTGTGCGACCTGCACGGTAAAACAAATGTAGATGAAAGTGGTGAATACCTCAGTCCGGTAGAAGATCGTCAAGTTGGTCTTGGGATGCTTGGACTTGCCAATCTTCTGCGTCGGTACAAAATTACCTACAAGGAGTTTGGCCAGGGGCTTGAAGACCTACTTAAAGGCAGGCTCAGCGCTAGTGCTGGATATGCCCTCGCAGATGCGCTTAGGATCGCCGTGGAGGGGGCTGCAACGGTCGCCCGAAACAATGGCATGGTTCGTGCATTTGCAGTGGCTCCTACGGCCTCCTGCAGCTATCGGTATAGAGATGCTGATGGCTTTACTACTACCCCCGAACTTGCTCCCCCTATCGCTCGTCACGTAGATCGTGATAGTGGTACCTTTGGTGTCCAGTCGTATGATTATGGTGATGTAGAAATCGCATCCGAAGTCGGCTGGGCAAATTATTTACGAGTAGTTAATGGTATTGTAAAACTACTCGACAACACGGGACTTCTTCACGGTTACAGCTTCAACTCTTGGAGTGACGTTGTAACCTACGACAATGCGTTCGTTGAAGAGTGGTTAGCATCTCCGCAGACTTCCCTTTACTACAGCTTGCAGGTAATGGGAGACACTCAAGACAAGAGTAATGTTTATGCTGCTCTTGACGAGTCAGATGTCGATACATACCTGGAGCAACTTCTTAATGATCCTGTTCCTGATTGTAATTGCGGCGAATGAACCCTTATCAAAAACTATTTAATCGTAAACGTACATGGACACCCGTGGAATGCACTGCGGGTGACGTAAAGGAGGGAGCAGAAGAAACCCTCCGCCGTGCCCTTGCTATTCGGCACATGGAACTACCAGTTGGTGATTTTATTAAAGATGCCCTCAAGAATGATGTCCCTGAAGCGTCGCGTTCTTTACTCCTATCCAACATCAAAGACGAGGAAAAGCACGACCTTGCTCTTGGTTACATTGCCAATGCTTTCGGAGTTGATGAAACAGCTGAGGCCGAAGCGTTACGACTCAAAGACGCATGGAATGCTCATCCTGATCACACGATCCTTAAAGCAATGGTTGCCGAGCGTGCAATTTTTTTCGTGCTCCTCCCGTTCTTCCGATTTAACGGTGATGCTGCAATGCGAACAGTCAGTGCGGACATAAGCCGAGATGAACAAGTACACGTGGCAACCAATAGTCTTGTTGCTAGGGAGTTGGGGCTTAGTATCAGTCCTTCTCTTGATAAACTCCGTAAGGCAACTATCAACTGGATCCTTCAGCCCCTAGGTAATAATACCCAGGACAAATATTTGGACAAAAAATTTTGGCTGGATCAAAGTGACAGTCTTATGTACGCAGGTAGGGCTGAAGGCCTTTTAGAAACACGCCGTGCACGTATGCCGGCATTCTTTGAACATAATAATGTCAATCTCCCTCAATACGCTTGAAACTTTTGGCTTTACAACCAAGCAAATCATAACCGAAATGGAGGAAAACTTCCCCCCGTTTAACCCATCTCCTTCGGATTCAATGCAAGTTCTTATGTATAAAGCTGGGCAAAGATCCGTGGTTGAGTGGTTTATTGATAAACTTCAAGAACAAGAATAACATGTACACACAAGCAGAAATTGCAGCCGGCTCAACGTATGGGATTGTTGGTTACAACAGAAAAGGTAAAGCAATTTATGGGCACACTCCAATAAACCCTGCGCTTATTCCACCTGAACCCCCAGCGCCACAAGCTGTTCCAAAGCCACCGTTACGTATTTCTAAAACACAAACTATGGGTGTAAAGCGTAACACTAAAACTAAAAATAAATCAAAAAACAATCTTCGGATTGGTCGATCAGCAAACGTCCAACCACTCCAAGCGGGTGCAGTTGGTTACACCGGACTCAGAATTAGTTAATCATGACAGCACGATCTAGGTATGAACTCCTGACTAAATACCGTCATCAGTTTCTAGACATGGCTGTTCAATGCTCTGAGCTGACCCTTCCATATCTCATTCAACGTGACGAGACACGGATCACATACAAAAACATTATTACGCCGTGGCAATCGGTAGGCGCCAAGTGTGTCGTAACTCTAGCAAGTAAGTTGATGCTTGCATTGCTACCACCACAGACAACGTTCTTTAAACTACAAGTAAGGGACGACAAACTTGGCACCGAACTGCCAGCAGAGATTCGATCCGAATTGGATCTTAGCTTTGCAAAGATTGAGCGTATGGTGATGGATAGTATTGCTGCATCAAGTGATCGAGTCACTGTGCATCAAGCTATCAAACACCTTGTGGTTGGTGGTAACGCACTGCTTTACATGAGCAAGGAAGGAATCAAGCATTACCCATTGAACCGTTATGTTGTAGACAGAGATGGAAACGGTAATGTCGTTGAGATTGTTACCAAAGAATTGATTCACAAAACACTACTACCAAAAGAGCATGTACAACCTAAGGATTACATGCACGATGGGGCTGCAGAAGAAAATGAAGTAGCCATTTATACTCATGTTAAACGCGATGGTAATCGTTGGGTGTGGTATCAAGAATGCTACGACCAAATCATCAAAGGTTCTGAAAGCAAAGCTCCTGCAGATGCATCGCCTTGGATTGTACTTAGGTTTAATTCAATCGATGGTGAGAACTATGGACGAGGACGAGTAGAAGAATTTTTTGGTGATCTCAAATCATTTGAGGGTCTTTCTCAAGCCATGGTTGAAGGCAGCGCAGTAGCTGCAAAAGTTGTCTTTACAGTATCCCCTTCTAGTACAACTAAACCAAAGACATTATCCCAAGCTGGAAACGGTGCCATTATCCAGGGAAGACCTGATGATATTGGTGTTGTCCAAGTGGGTAAAACTGCAGACTTTGCTACTGCGTTGCAACAAATGCAGACACTAGAGCGTCGTCTTGCGGAAGGTTTTCTTGTACTTACGGTGCGGCAAAGTGAACGTACCACTGCAGAAGAGGTGCGGCTTACACAAATGGAATTGGAACAACAACTTGGTGGACTTTTCAGCCTGCTGACGGTTGAGTTCCTGGTTCCGTATTTGAATCGTAAGTTGTTGGTCTTGCAACGCAGCGGTGAGTTACCACGTATTCCCAAGAACCTTGTTAAACCTACTATTGTTGCAGGTATTAATGCACTTGGTAGAGGGCAAGACAGGGAATCGCTTACTGCATTTATTACTACCATTGCACAGACACTTGGACCCGAAGCTTTAACTACGTATCTCAATGCTGATGAAGCTATTAAGCGATTGGCTGCAGCTCAAGGTATTGATGTATTGAACCTAGTTAAATCGATGGAAGAGCGTCAACAAGAGTCGCAAGCAGCAATGGCACAGCAGCAGCAAATGGAACTTACTAAACAAGCAAGTGCGTTTGCTCGTTCACCACAAGCTGATCCAACAAAGAATGTAAATGCACCACCTGTTTTAAATGGCCAGCAAGCGCAGCCGGAAGCCCCCGGAACAACCCAAGAAGGAACCAACACCGTTCAGTCAATTCCTGAATCCTCCTCCTAAATTTGACTTTAAGAGGATAAACCCTTTCAATAATCCACCAAAATCTAATGGCTAATATTCTTACACGTGATACTAGTGAACCCGAAATTGTAACTGAAGAGCGTGCAGCAGAAGAAGCTGATTCACTCCGCGTCGGAGAAGAACTACTTGCCGCTCAAGACCAACTGCTAGCAGGTAAGTACCGAGACGCTCAAGAGCTAGAAAAAGCTTATATCGAACTGCAGAGTAAACTTGGAGAAAAACAACCAGAGTCTGAACCAGAGGCACAAGAAGAACAAGCACCTTCTACTGCAGAATTGCTGAGAAAGTACCTCGATGGTGATAACGATGCGTTGGAAGGTCTTTCGGTTGAAGACATGGCGGAGTTATTCCGACAGCAACAACCAGAGCAACAACCGAAAGATGTTGATCTTAGTGATGACCAAGTAAACACAATCTTTGACTCAGTTGGCGGTGAACAAAACTACCAATCTCTTATGCAATGGGCTTCACAAAATCTCGATAAAGCTCAAATTGCTGCTTATGATTCCGCTGTTGATTCAGCAAACATGGCAGCTATAAACTTAGCGCTAAGAGGTTTGATTAGTGCATATCAAGATGCCAATGGTGTCGAAGGTCAAACTATTCAAGGTAAAGCTTCACCCAATAAAGCTAATAGTTACCGTTCTCATGCAGAACTAATCGCAGCAATGAGCGACCCACGATATGAAACCGACCCGGCATATCGAATGGACGTTATGAGCAAACTCGAAATGTCTCCCGAACTACAATTTTAATGTCAACTATTACTGAAGACGGCAATCGTCAAAACATCTACCCCAAAGAACCTCGAATGTATATGGACCCAAACTATCTTCAATCACATAACGAACGAGCAGAATTGATCAACGGACGCTTGGCAATGCTTGGTGTTATCGCTGCTATTGGTGCGTACGTAACCACTGGTCAATTGATTCCTGGTGTATTCTAATGACTATTAAACTTACCGATGCCGCTGTTTATTATGGCGGCCTAGAACATCAACGTGAAGCTTGGGAGTTCTTGCAAAGTAAACTCACCTCGGAAGTGTTGGATGAGTTTGGTAAGTTGTATAGGAAAAAAGAATCACGTCCGGTTTATGTAACTCTTTCTCAGTTGGCACACATTTGGGATTGTGATGAAAGTCTCATTCAACCACGTGAAATTGATGAACTCAATAGTTGTCTTGAGGAATTTGAAATTACCACGCCACTACGGATCAGTCATTTCTTAGCACAAACTGCCCATGAATCCGGTGGTGGTCGTTGGAAAAAAGAATTGTCGGATGGTTCCTATCTTGAAGGTAGGTGGGATCTAGGCAATAAAAAGACTGGTGATGGCCCCCGCTTTAAAGGTGCCGGCTATATCCAGCTCACTGGAAGAGAAAACTATCAACGCTTTTCTGATTACCTTGGTGATGCGAAAGTAATGGATGGTTGTAATTATGTAGCGGAAGTATATCCGTTTACATCTGCTGGCTTCTGGTGGAAAGATAACAACATGAATGAATTGTGCGACACACATCCAACAGTCAAACAAGTCACTCTTAAAGTTAACGGTGGTTATAACGGTCTTGATGACCGACAAAAATATTTCTCTCGTTGCTTAGATGTTATCTAAGTCCTGTATTTTATTTTATTATGCTATCTACACTTATTGCTTCTGCTGCTATCTGGACCGCTTCTTGGTATGGACCTGGCTATCACGGTAAAATTACCGCTAATGGTGAAGTCTTTAATCAATGGGGTTCAACTGCTGCACACAAAACCTTGCCCTTCGGGACTCGCGTAAAAGTATGCAACAGGGATCTATGCGAAACAGTAAGAATTAATGATCGCGGACCTTTTATTTACGGAAGGGACATCGACCTTTCCCAAGGAACTGCTGAGCGCATTGGTATTATCAACCAAGGCGTTGCTCCTGTAACTTACACAATTATCAATTAATTCAATAATCAATGACCGCTATTGCAACCACTTCTAGTCAACGGCGGTCATCACTGTGGGATTCCTATCTCAACTGGGTGACCTCTACCGACAATCGTATTTATGTAGGGCATTTTGGTGCTCTAATGATTCCGTGTATCCTCACGGCTACAACCGCATTTATCTTGGCATTCATTGCCGCTCCACCCGTAGACATTGATGGCATTCGTGAACCAGTCGCCGGCTCACTTCTGTACGGCAACAACATCATCTCCGGTGCAGTTGTCCCAAGCAGTAACGCCATCGGGCTGCACCTATACCCCATCTGGGAAGCTAGTTCGCTTAGCGAATGGCTATACAACGGCGGACCTTATCAGCTTACCGTCTTCCACTTTCTTATCGGTGTCTTTGCTTACATGGGACGCGAATGGGAACTTAGTTATCGACTTGGAATGAGGCCCTGGATCAGTGTTGCCTATTCTGCTCCAGTCGCGGCTGCAACAGCCGTATTCCTTGTGTATCCTTTTGGTCAAGGTTCCTTCTCTGATGGAATGCCGTTGGGTATCTCGGGAACTTTCAATTATATGCTTGTGTTCCAGGCAGAACACAATATCCTCATGCACCCATTCCACATGCTTGGCGTGGCGGGTGTATTCGGTGGCAGCCTTTTTAGTGCGATGCACGGCAGCCTTGTCACATCCAGTCTTGTTCGTGAAACGACTGAAAACGAAAGCCATAACTATGGTTATAAGTTTGGTCAAGAAGAAGAAACATACAACATTGTAGCCGCACATGGATACTTTGGTAGACTCATTTTCCAATACGCTTCATTCAACAATAGCCGTAGCCTTCATTTCTTTCTTGCTGCTTGGCCCGTTGTTGGTATTTGGTTTGCTGCTTTGGGCGTTTCGACCATGGCTTTCAATCTTAATGGTTTCAACTTTAACCAGAGTATTGTCGAAAGTGAAGGACGTGTTATCAACACTTGGGCGGATATTTTGAACCGCGCTGGTCTTGGTATGGAAGTAATGCACGAGCGAAACGCTCACAACTTCCCGCTAGATCTTGCAACACATACCGCCCCATTAGTTGGGTAATAATTAGTTCAAGGGGCACCTCAGAGTCGGACCCCTTGTCCATTGGCAACAAGCCCTTACGAGGACACCTTGCTGCCGTCATGACGGTGGGATAGACCACAAAAATATAACAACTAAATAACTCAAAGCGCTTTGAGATAATGTAAATCCTTATCTCTTTTTTAATTACAATGGCTAACATGAATACCTGGAGTTACGGTTCTAGCGCCGCTCCAGTTCTTACTAATACTTATCCTTCCGGCGTACAGCCTATTGCTGATAAGTACGCAACTTATCTGAAACTGTTTAGTGGTGAGCTTTTCAAGGCTTACCAAGATGCACAAGTTGCAAAAGGTACTGTAACTAGCCGTACCCTGCGTAACGGTAAGTCTATGCAGTTCATCTTTACTGGTGGGCTTGATAGTCATTACCATACCCCCGGTACTCCTATTCTTGGTCAAAAGACTGATAGTGGCGGCGTACAGCCTGGTGCAACAGGTTATGGTGACTTGACTGGTGATGGCGGCCCTGTGACTAATGGATTGCCCGTAGCAGAAAAGACTATCATTTGTGATGACCTGCTGATTGCTAGCACCTTCGTCTACAACCTTGATGAAGTGTTTGCTCATTACGATCTGCGTGGTGAAATTGCCCGCAAGCTCGCATACGCACTGGCTAATCGCTACGACCAAAACATCTTTAAGACCGTTGCACAAGCTTCTCGTGAAGCAGCTGCTGTTACTGGTCAGACTGGTGGTAACGTCCTTTACATGGGCTCTGGTAATGCTTCTAACGCCGAAGCACTTGTGCAATCTTTCTACCGTGCTGCACAAATCTTCGACGAAAACAACATTCCTTCCAATGGACGTGTTGCTGTACTCTCCCCCGAGCAGTACTACGCATTGATTACCCAGGTCTCCAATAATGTGATCTCTCCCATCAACCGTGACGAGCAAGGCACTGCTGTGCGCTCTGGTGAGTGGGGTTATCAAATTGCTGGTATCACCATCAAGAAGTCGAACAATGTAATGGCTGATCGTTTCGATCACGTACGTGTTGCTGGTGAAAACAATGACTACCGCATCACTGGTGCCGATGGTACTGGTAATGGTGCTGGTACCTGTGGTCTTATCTACCACAAGGATTCCGTGGGTGTTGTTGAAGCTGTTGGTCCTCAAGTGCAGACCACCAATGGTGACGTTTCCGTGATGTATCAGGGCGACCTGATCGTCGGTAAGGTTGCTATGGGTGCCGGTACTCTGAACCCTGCTGGTGCTATCTCCCTGCAAGCCGGTGCAGCTGCAAGTGCTGGATCTGGCCGACTGCATAGTTGGGATGCGACCAATAAGGTCTGGACTACCCCCTGATAACTAAATAGTTTTTGTCTTTTGGGAGTCTCCATTACGGGGGCTCCCTTTTTTTTATTCCAAATTGAGAGATATGTCTAATCCTACAAATGCTGTGTCCACTGAACTGGATGCTGTAAATCAAATACTTAGCAGTGTGGGACAGGCACCTGTCTCCACTTTGGATATGCAAAACCCAGAAGTATATATTGTACTTTCTACACTTCGGGAAGTAAACAAACAAGTACAATCCGAAAGTTGGACTTTTAATACCGAGCGTCACGTAGAACTATCTAGGGATGGTAATAACAAAATTAAAGTTCCGGCTTCTGCTCTTTCGGTAGACGCCAACGTACAAAAATACAACGATAAATATAATATTGTACGCAAGCAGGGATACCTGTACGACATGTATCAACACACTGATGTCTTTGATGAAAATCTTGTTGTAGATATTGTTTGGTTAGTTACTTTTGCTGACCTTCCCCCTATTGTACAATCCTATGTTGTTGCACGTGCTGCACGTATTGTCTCGGTAAAACTTGTCGGTGACTCTGAAATTTTTCAACTGTTGCAAGAACAAGAACTGCAAACCAGAGTTGCACTTATGGAGTACGAAACCCAGCAGGGTGACTACTCTATGTTCGGCTTCCGAGAAGAAGATAATTACTACACCAGCTACCAACCGTTTACCACGCTTACTCGATGACAGCAATCTCCCAGAAAATACCAAATTTATTTGGTGGTATTAGTCAACAACCAGATGAGAAGAAAGTTCCGGGTCAAGTAAGAGATCTAGTAAATGGCTATCCAGAGTTCTCTCTTGGATTGATCAAGCGTCCCGGTGCCAAATATGAAAATGAACTTTACGATGCAGGGGTAGAAGGGTACATACAAGACACCGTAAGTTTGAGGAAACCTACGGGTAAATGGTTTCATATTAATCGTGATGAAAACGAAAAGTATATCGGTCAATTTTATATCGATACTACAACAACCAATGTCACAGTTCCTCGCTTAAAAATTTGGCGGCTCAGAGATGGGCTTGTTATGTTTGTCGATTTGAGTGATCTTGTTGATGGTAATTCAACTCTTGAAGGTTTACGTACTGATGCGTTAATTGCATGGACTGGTACTACCACCCCATCGTATGTTAGATCTGCAGAAGAATCACTGTCGGATTTTACAGCTGAAATTGATGACTACATTGCTGATTGCCATTACTATTGCTATAACACTTTTAATTTACCGGAAGATCGTTCTTATTTTAAAATTTCAAACACCTACGATTACGGAGATATTTATTCATCCGTTTATGATGGTGTTGCGGAAATTTCTGGTGAATACATTTATTATAGAAATGGTCAGTCTTTAACGTCAACTACTGGGTATTCAATTGGTAACGAGCGTACCGATGATGTTCCGCAATTAGCAGTGCAGGGTTACAAGCTTTATGAAATTATAGAACCTACAGATGACAACAGTTGGTCTGCAAGTATTCCTACTTTTCAGCAGCCTCCGCTAACCTGGAGGGACATATTCACTTCCCTTACACATCCTGAATACGACAATTATATAGATGAGGCCGATGAGTTTAACGAGGCTCTGCTAAATACTGTTTATCAACCGAGCACTTACCTCGAACCTAACCCCGTTAACACTTGGGATAATAGTTACTTTAGTGGGTTGCAGGATGTAAACAACATTGAGTTCCTTACGGATAACGATGTTACCTACGTTCTCAATAAAGAGAAAGTGGTAACGATGGACACTACTCCTTCTGATTCCGGTGATCCTAATTCGCACCTTATTGTGTTAGATGTATTTGTTCCAAGTGCTAACTACACAATTAATATTACCGGTGTCGATTCAAACGGAAGCTTTTCAATTCCCAGTACAGCAGGTCAAGTTTCTGGTGCAACTCTGGATCAGTTGTACGAAAATATTTCAGGGAAACGAGATGCTAATAATAACCTTGTAGGTCATCTGGACCATACTCAATTAGTGGTTGAACGTTACGAAAATGTATACAAGATTACCCCAGCAACTGGAGTTACGATCGACAAGATTGAAGTTGTCGGCCCTCAAGATGACGCAATCCGCCACCTTAAACATGAGGTACGTGCGGTAACTTCTCTTCCACTCTATGGACCACATGGCTACAAGGTAAAAGTATCTAACATTGATTCAATTGATATTGATGATATGTGGGTCAGGTTTGAAATTACAGATTGGGATGATACAACTCAATATCCAACTGAACCCATCGGAACAATGGGAGAAGGTTCGTGGGTTGAGTGTGTTGCACCCGGCATTAAATACAAACTAGACAAAAAGACACTACCGCATAAACTTGTACGTGATCCAGTATCTGGTCATTTTAGACTTATACCAATTGAGTGGGAAGATCGTCGTGTAGGTGACGAAACGACAAACCCAGACCCGTCGTTTGTTGGCAAAACAATTAACGGGATGTTCTTCTACCGGAACCGCTTTGGTGTCCTTAGTGGATCCAACGTCTGTATGACCCGTGCAAACCACCTAGAGGACTTCTGGAATAAGTCGGCTATGGCAGTGGGTAATGATGATCCAATCGACGTTACAGCCGTTTCTACGCAGCCTACAGACCTTTCTTATGTATCACCTACTGCTGCAGGTTTGTTGTTGTTTGGCACAAACGAACAGTTTATACTTAATGTTGGTAACGACATCCTTGCACCAGAAACTGCATCTATTAATACTATTAGTAAATACGAAGTAGATACTAGGATGGAAGCGTTGACAATGGGTACGTCAAGTATCTTTGTCTCTAAAACTGGTGGCTATCTTTCGTTGTACGAATATCTAAATCTTAGCACCCAGCAGGCTCCCAACGTACTTGAGCTTACAAATATTGCACCAGAACTTATACCGTCAACCGTTGATAATATTACTGTATCCAATTCCAAATCGGTCATCAGTATTGGTCAAACATTTACAGACACGCTATATCAATATCGGCACCTAAGAGTAGCTGATAAAGAACTAGCAAATTCTTGGTATAAGTGGAAACTACCCGGCAAATTGGTCTATCAATTCTTTGATAATTCAAAACTGTATTGTGTAGTCTTTCATCAAAATATAACTGAAGACAAAAACAGATTTTACCTCATTAGTTTTGAGTTAAATCAACAAAATCAAAACGGATTGTTATCTGGACCAAATGGGTTAAAGTTTGATCCATGTCTAGATATGTGGACCGTAAGTCCAAAGGCATATTATGACGGTAATGTTTTTACAAAATTCTATTTACCATATACTAGTTCTCATGAAGACCCACATCTTAAACTATATGCAGTTGTGTTAGATACAGCTGATGGTAAGTCTTTAACAAACACAACTACATATGTATCCGCAGGAGGGATTAACACTGTTCCGGGAGCTACTCAACACCCAGCAACTGAATCAGAGGATGTCTCTGTACAGCGGATATTTAATGTTTATGAGATTAATGGTGGTTATATGATTTGCCAATTTAACGAAAACCTCCTTGGCAGGGACGTTATCTTTGGCTACAGATATGACATGGAAGTAGAGCTTCCAACGTTTTACTTGCAGAGTGGCGACGGTCAAAATGTTTCTACTGATATTGAAAGTAATCTAATCATTCAACGTCTTAATGTACTTACTGGCCCCAGTGGTCCAATTAGATTCAATATAAATATTGATGGTATTGATGCCTACAATTACATTACCACCAATACCGATGCCGGTGTTTACAATCTTGATGCACTTAATATTTCTAAATCTGATCAAAGCAGTGTGCCAATTTACCAACGAAATAAGAATGTAACCATTAAAGCCGTTGCTGATTCTCCACTGCCGGCAAATATCTTGTCTCTTTCTTGGGAGGGAAGAGCCACCAATAAATATTACAAACGAGGATAGTAATGAGTTTTGTTCAAAGCCTTGAATCGCTATTTGGTATTGATTACGATCAACAAATGGCATCCGCAAGGAAACAATATAATGAACGTGAACGAGTTGCTCGTATCCAGCACAGCCTTGGCGTTGAAGCAACTAACAAACGAAATGCTTACAACTTAAAAATATATAATCTCCAACAGCAGATGCATCAGCAGCAGATGCAATGGAACCAACAGTTTGCTCAAGAAGCTTACAACAACGCTCAAACTCAGTTCAACAATGCAGTTGCTTCTGCAATGCTTAATGGAACTGCGATGACACAGCAGTTGATGGAGGCGGAAGGTACAGCAGCAGCAAGTGGTTCCACAAGCAGGTCTGCATTACGTGCTGAATCAATCCGTACCCTTGGAGAATATGGAAGGCAAAGTGCAATTCTGGATGAAAACATTTACGGCAGCTATAAAGGCTTACAGCGTTCACTTGAATCTATTACCAATCAATGGAATATTGCTAATCAACAGTCGTACGCGAATGTTGCTATTGCACCCATGATGGAAGAAGCTGCACCATACATTGCATCTCAATTTAATGCACCACAGCAGCGTAGTATCTGGTCCCGTGCCCTTGATTCAACGTTTAAAACAGCGGCAGCTATCGAGCCGTTTATGCCGGACACTGACAATGTAATTAGTACCTTGGCCAAATTTGCTTAAAAGTATAAATGTCTTTTAAAACAAGAGTACCGTATCAAGGCACACCGATTGGACCTGGCTCTAGTCCTGCACGTGTACCTGATCCAACTCCCGCGTTACGACGCAACATGGAGACCGAACTACGGTCTCTTCAAAATAGAGCCAATCAATTTCAAGACTATACGCAGCGACAGCAAGCTATAGATGAAATTACCGACAAGATTTCTCAAGCTAATCAAGTAGCAGACCTTCGGTCTTTCTCCAAAACTCTTGACACCGCTCTTAAAATTGGCGGTGAGATGTATGTAGAAAATCAACAAGCCCAAGGTCTAGCTTTTGTTGAAGCTAATCGCGAGCAACTTGATGAACTTAATTTAGCAGAATTAGCGAAGAAACAGCGCGATCAAGAACTGAACGATAAGGCGGTAGAGCTTTCTAAAAACACGCAGAACTACGGAATCATTCACGCAGTTAAACAGCTTAGTGGTCATAAGCGTAACGTAGTTTACCAGTATCTTTTTAGTCAGATTGGTGAAAAATACCTACCTTCTTTTTGGGACTTTTATCGCTCTGCCCCGCGTCCTGCTAACGATGAGCCTGAATTTCGCGCAGTAATGGCGGAGTTCCGTCAAGCCTCTTTAAAAGAATTTGCTGAACTACCTCCAGCATATAGAGCTAAATATCTAGAGCCCGGCGTAACAAAGGCTGAGGCACAGATTATCAAGCAATGGCGTGATGAAAACAACCGAATTCTTTCGGAGAAAGATAGTAATGATAATCTAACTATCTTTCGCCAAACAAGAGATATTAATCAATTTCTAAAGTCAGAAGCATCCGTACTTCAACCACGTAATAATTCTTGGCAGCCAAAGCTTTTCAACGGTGCTTGGGAAACGCTTATGAATAATATTAAAGGCATGATTGTGACGGGTGAGATTAACTCTATAGATGAGATTATCAAATTAGGAAAACAAACTATTGAAGGTCAAACGGGATCTAAAGGCGAGGCACTTGTATTTTGGGATGATAACGGTGAGAAGATTATTGGTCACCATGCAAGTAAAGGTGCAGAGTTAATTCAATACTTTGAAGACCATCGAATGAAGGAGTTCCGTGACCAACAAAATCTTGAAACCATGGAGCAGGTTGCGCTTAATGAAACCATTAAAAAAGAATTAATGGAACTTGCAAAGAGTTCTCCAGATGGTTTGTTAGATCCAGAATATGTCAAAAGTTTACCGAGTGTTCAACGTTACATAGATATGTATGGTTCGGAACCTTCAGCACTGAGCATTGCATCTAGTCGTAACCGAGATCAAAAAGTACGTAAATACAAACAAGAGTTAGTTGATGCTTTGGCTTTGCGTTTGGATTTGAATAGGCAGACTCTTAAGGACATTGCTGGCGAAGATGCGAAGTTTTATTTTGATAACCTAAATCGTGTTACTTCAATTGAACAGTCACGGAAAGAAGCTGGTATCAGTGATCGCATTGCAGAAGTTGAAGGCGAGATTGATACAGTTATGAATCTTGGGCCCGATTCAAACAAAGGTGTGGATCGTGGTGCTGTTAAAGCTGAAGCCGCTAATAGGTTTATTTCATATCTTAATCTATTGCGGACTCAAATGGACCTGCAATCTGCAGGTATGGAGGCTGCCAAACGTGTAAGGGATGAAATTAAAGCTGGAGCTACTGATCAAAACAGTGTGTTCTTCCAAGGTCCCTTAAAGAACTTTCCTAAAATTACTCAATCTAGCTCTCAAGCCGTTCAAGCGCGTGACGCCTTGATTCAAAAAGCACGTAAAGAAGTATATGCAATTAATCAAGCTGCTATGAAATATGGTTCTGCCGCCATGGATCAACCGGGGTTGTTTGGGTCGTTAGAGTTGTTGATGAAAAATGCAGAACAACTAAAAACTACTGGTACTTACGACAACAAACTGCTTGACTATGCGGTCCATCAATTCGGCTTGAATGGTAGGACTCACGCTTTGCAGCGGGCACTCGGTGCGTATGGTAAAACGTTTTCCTTTAGTTTGCCAAAGGAGACGCTACCACGAAATGTAAAGCGCACACTTCTTGATCCCAAAGCCACTCCGCGCCAGCAAGCAAGAGCTGCTTATGGTACTTTTCATAATGATCCACTGCCTACATTGGGTGGTGTATTGCCTGCCTCTTATGATCCTAACAGTTCCTCTCTAGTCGCTAGCGCAAACAACTTAACTCCTGAAGAAATCGCATGGTTGCGTACTATTCGATTTGCTGAAGGTACAGATAAAGTCAACGGTTATAGCATAATGTTTGGAGGTGGTACTTTTGATAACAACGGGCCACACCCAAATAGAGTTGTAAAAACTTCTGGTTATGCTAGTGCTGCAGCTGGTGCTTATCAATTTTTACCTGGCACATGGAATGAGCTTGGTGGTGGCTCTATGACACCTATGCGTCAAGATGAGTATGCCATTAAACTTATTATTAGAAGGGGAGTCAATCCTAAGAAACCACTTGATAGGAACTCATTAAACAAATTGGCACCTGAATGGGCAAGTCTACCGACACTTAATGGTCGTAGTTATTATGGCCAACCAGTAAAACAATACAATGTACTTTTCAATTATTACCAACGTGAACTAGAGCGGGCGCGTCAACATCAAATGATTCGATCTGGTCAAATTATTTAATTAACCTATATGGAACCAAATAATCCTTACGAGGAGGTTTTAGGTAATGTTGGGGGGTTTTCTCCCGAAGACTTAAAACGAGCAGAGATCGTTGAATCTGCTGCTAATCTTACTACTCAAAATAACCAACAAGAGCTACAAAATTCTGAGGATGGCGTCGTTGATGCTACGGCTCAAGATGACCCACAAAAGAAGCAGGAGGAACAACGAAGACTCACTCTTAAGGATATGCAAAAAGGAGTGGAAAAAACTCTTGATCTTGCCAATCAAGGAAGGGAGTTGTTCCAATCACCTGCTGCAGGTCTTATGGATTTTGGTATTGATTTTCTTAATGCTTTCCCGAAACGTCGGGAAATGGAAAGCATCTACCAAAAGAATAGATCAGGTCTTATACCTGTAGACAACGAAGGTAACATTAAACGTCTACCTAAATTTAAAAATCCAATTGCTCAAGCATTCAGAGACATCGCATCGTTTGTAGTACCAAATGTATTACTTGGTCGTGGTGTCTCTTCAGCGGTTGGAGCAGCAAAATTACCAACGTTTGCAAAAGATCCATTGGTGCAACTTTTAGGTGGTACCGCTTTATCTGCTGGTGTTGGTGCTGGTGTTGATTTTACTAACATTAATAGCAAAGAAGGTGATAATCTTGGCGGTACATTGAAGAAGGCAAGCCCCGAATTATTTTGGTGGATTCCAAATAGTATCGCTACTTTAGACTCTGATTCACCAGATATTAAACGAGCAAAGAGTGTTCAAGAAGGAGCTATTTTAGGACCTTTTACCGATCTTCTGTTGGGTGCCGCAACTATTGTTAGGGGTGTCAAAGGGATGATGGGTATTAAAAGCAAGTTTATCCCGGAGAATGAAACTGCTAAGGCATTCTGGAAAAACCCAGCTCAACATGCAGATAAAACTAAAACTGAGCTTGCGAAATCACCGCTTGATGTGCAGGCGTTATCCAAAGCAGAGACTGGAAATGAAATGCTAGCTCTTCTTGGTAAATCTGAAGAAGCGGTTGAGCAGTCTGCAAAAGCACGTGCTGATGCACTAGATGAACTCGGTTCATACAACAGCTACATGGATCCAACTTTAGATCAACCTATGTTGGGTGTACATGATGTCTTTGAACCAACTGAAACTGCTATTCGATCCGTCGATCCCCATGGTGTTCACGGTGCTGCTGTAGATGCCGCTCGCATCCAAAACAACATCGGTACTAGTTATGGTCGTTTGGGCAGCATCATTACGGAAGCAGCCCTGAAGCATGGTCTAGACGGTGACTCCATCATTCGTCGTGACTTCATCAATATGATTAAGAAGTCACTTCAAGAAGGTGGTGACTACTCTTACAAGGGGTTGATACATGTATCAAGTAAACAGATCAAAGATGCTGGAGAAAATCTAGCCTCTGTACTTGTTGACCCACGTATGGATGTAACCAATATGCGTGCCATTTTGGAAGATTATCGAAACGAAATGGAGGGCATTAAAGTTCTTGACAAGGCTGGTTACCAAGGTGTTTTTAAAGCAATGAAGGCATACACCGATGAATACTTTAACCTTGATACCCTAAAGGCACAGGCATACCTTGCACATTCCCTTTCGGGACAAGTAAGTGATATGGCTGAAGGTATGCGTCTAGTGGATGGTACTGATGCTGTTGAACGAGCACAAGAGCAAATCATTGATCGACTTACTTATTTGTTTGCCGAAAAGGGACTCGCTAGCAAGCTTGGTGGTAGCAACCTACGAAATATGCGGATGTGGAAGGCGGTAAAAAACGCTGATCCAAAAGACGGAAAGGCTGCCGTGGAGGCTATGCATGAGGAAGCTCGTGATGCTCTTTCTGACACCGTACGTAGAGCCCGTGATTATAGGGATACTCTCAACAACATCCGCAAGGACAACCCGGAGTTTTTGAAGCCACTGATGTTCGTTAATGAACTTACAGATGGTAATGTTGATTCAATGTATAAATTAAATAATTGGGTCGCCAATAAGTTGGGTCTTTTAAATAAAGCATTTATTGATGGTCAACCGGAGATCCCCTCGGAAGTAATGAAGGGTATCTGGGGTAACTATTACAACTCCATTCTTTCTGCTTTCGCTACTCCATTTAAAGCAGCTTATAGTTCTGCGGCATTGCTGCTGGAAAAACCAGTTGCAGTGATTGCGGGTGCTGCAATTGGCAGGGATATGAAGACAATGCGTCGTGGTTGGTATCAATACAGTGCTGTAATGGATACCCTTTCAAAGGGTTTCAACCATATGGGATTGGTATTCCGCAAAGCTTCTGCTGATCCAAATAGTGTTCCCTATATTATTCGTGATGATATTGCTGTTAAGAATAAAGACACAATTCAAACTCTAAAAATGTATGCAAATGCTGCTGCAGAAAATGGTGAGTTTGGTCCACAAATTATGGTTGATCTTGCGGAGAACTTAAATGCATTAAGTGAGCACCCATGGCTACGCTTCAGTGTTAATGCTATGTCTGCAATGGATGGTTTTACACGAGCTGTTATTGCTAATGCAGAGGCACGGGGTAAAGCATTTGACGATATGCTGGAATCATCTGGAGGAAAGATCGACGGTGCCGTATTAAAGAAAGCATCAAACGACTATTATAACTCCATGTTTGATAGCACCGGATTTATTACCGATGAAGCTGTTGAATATGCTACACGTGAAGTAGCAATGAGTCTTGACTCACCAGTGGTTAACGCCATGAGTGGTGCTATTGCCAGGTACCCAATGTTGAAACCATGGATGATGTTTCCTCGTACTAACGTTAACATTTTGAGTTCATTTTGGAATCAAAGCCTGTTAAGCGCCTTTGTTGGTGACTACAATAAAATTGTAGGTCATGAAGGTAAACAGCATACTGTTGCTGAAATTAAGGAGATCCTTAAATCACGAGATATCCCATTCGATGATCATGCAATGCCGCGATTTAGGTCCCTGCAAGCAGAAATCAAGGGACGAGTAGCTATTGGTTTTACAGCTACAGCCATGGCTACGTTCATGTTCATGAATGATAGGTTGCGTGGTAATGGTCATTTTGACAAAGCACGCCAACAACAACGATTAAAAATGGGTTGGAAACCCAAAACTTTTAAAGCACTTGACGGTAAATGGTATAGCTATGGAGAGATTGGTCCACTTGCAGATTGGTTGGCTACAACTGCTGATGTAATGGATAATTTTGATCTACTTAGTGTTGCTCAATTTGAAGAATTTAGACGTAAAACTGGTTTTATTCTTGGTGCAGCCTTGTTTAACCGCTCGACTCTTGCAACTTTAGAACCACTGATGGACATTCTTTCGGGCAACCCTGTGGCATCTAACCGCTGGGCAGCAACGATGGTAAGCGGCTTCATGCCTCTCTCTGGTCAACGTAACGAGCTGGGTCGTCTTCTGTACCCAGAGCTGCGCATCATGGATCAGGAGTTTGGTGAACTGCTTCGCAATCGCAATAACTTCCTAGATGGTCTTGATCCAGCTGGTGCACTGCCGGTTGCTTATGACTATATCGATGGAACCCCAATCAACAAACCAGAAGGATTCTTTAGCCGATTAATGCATGCATATCTACCAACCAAAGTTTACGAGGATATTTCACCAGAACGTCAGTTTATGATTGACATTGAATATGATGCACAACCTACATTTATGAAAAGTAGTGATGGTAGTGTTAGGTACACACCCCGTCAACGAGCAGAGTTGTTTTCGTTGGTTGGTAAACATCAACATTTCCACGATAAGTTGGTTGAGATTAAACGTGATGCAGACAAACTCAAGATGGTTGAAACATTAAGGCGTGCACGTAAAAATAACCTAACCTCTGATCAAGAATCTTTAGAGGAGTTTGGTGGCATTTATAGGCGTATTGATAGAGCTCTTACGGAAGCCAAACGAATGGCAGAGGCTGAGCTTAGTGACCGTGCAGTTATTCAGCAAGAAGCTACAGACATGAGGTCGCGTGATTACACTAATCGCCAAGGTTTGTTAAACAGCGATGTGCTTGATTTAACCAACAAATAATTAAACATAGACTTATTAACAAACAATGAAGGATCTAATTAATCTTACTCCAGGCAATGTTGGACCATATGATTTTTCGTTTGACATTAACGACGAAGATGATGTAAGGCTTTTGAAATCAGATGCTGGTGAAAACGACTTTCCTATTGCACCAGCAGGTGGTACGTTTTCTGTTAATGCACCAAATAAAACTATTACGCTTTCAGCCGGCCATACATTTAGTGGTCAGTACATTATTTACAGAAACACCTCACACGACACTAGGAACACCTTCTACCCCTCTGGTGCTATTCGAGCGGATGATTTAAATAAGAACTTTGAGCAGGTAATGTATGCCGCCGAAGACAAGGTGCCACTGGTTAATCCAGTAATGGAAGACAACCTGGATATGGGTGGTCATAGGATTACCAACTTAAAAGGTACATTTACCGGACAAAATTTAGAAGATGGTGCAATCGATAGCTATGACGACGGTGACGCCGCAAGTATTGGTTTTGTAAAACATTTCTTTTTTGACAGTGGTGCTGAGACAATCCTTCAGGGTGAGCCTTGGCCAGTCGAAAGTAATACTAAAATTGCTACTACCAAAGCTGTAGACTATCGTGTCCGTGATGAGCTGCAAAACGCTTTAAATACAAAAGTAGTACCTGATCTTGAAAGTGGTATTACTGTTACCCCTGGTGCTACTGTTCCAGGTCAAGTTAATCCAATTACCCTTGGTCTTGCAGATGGTGGTATTGAGATTGAAAAAATCAATCCAGCTGACATCAATACTGCAGCAGATACAGTTTATTCGGTAAACAATAATGTACCAGAGGCAACTACTGATTGGACCACTTCTGATGCTGAAATTGCAACACTAGCTGCAATTGCTAAACGTCACGATGGTTATGTCCAACAAGATGCTCCTGCTGGTACAGATTATCTCCCTGGTACCATTTGGTTAAGTGAGCAGGGTACATCTACAGGTGCACAGGTTCAATCCGTAAATGAATTTGGTGAAAGGCTAAACAAATACTTTGCTATTTGGAACGGTCAAGAGTGGGTTGGTGTAGCAGGTGGTGGTACCTGGATTAACCAAAATCGTTTGATCTGGGTTGACGCTGGAAACGGTGACGACAGCAACGACGGTCACCGTGTGATTTCACCAATGAAGACCATCCAAGCTGCTGTTAACACGGCAGATGATGGGGATATGATCTTCGTTCAACCGGGTATTTACAGCGAATATTTACCTATTGATCTTGGTCGTAAGAAGAACGTATCGATTATTGGTTTGTCGATGCGTAGTGTGTTCGTACATCCTAATCCTACTAATCGTTGGATTGTAGATACCGGTAGGGATATTTCAGTTAACTCTAACAAAGTGATGACAGAAGGTCCTCACGGTGGTATCGACACAACTACAAGCTCCGAGTACGAAGTTATGTTCCAGCTTGGTTCTGGTTCATTCGTTGCCAACATGACCCTTTCGGGTATGAAGGCAAGAGGTACTCGTGGAGATGCCGATACTGATAGTTTTGCTCATAACCCCAACGATGCAAGCGAATGGCAAGGGTGGCAGGGTTGGTACTTTGCTTTCTCTCCAACTGCTGATGGTACAACTGGTAATAAAGTTAGATTTACCAAGAGTCCATACATTCAAAATGTAACTGCTTTTGCCGATACTGGTATTGATAATACCGCGTTTGAACCACACATTACAAACCTAAATCCACAAGATAAAGGTTTTGCTGGAGACAAAACATCCGGTATGACTGGTGGTGCAATGATTGTTGACGGTAGTGTTCCTCACCAAGACTCACCACTACGATCATTCCTTACGGATGCATTTACTGTTATTTGCTTGGATGGTCCTGGTTTCTTGGTCAGGAATGAGGGTTATGCACAGCTTGTAAGTACATTTGGTCATTTCTGCCACTACCACGCTAAGTCAGAAAGTGGTGGTATGATCAACATGAGTAATTGTACGACTGACTTTGGTCGTTATGGTTTGATTGCTGATGGTCAAAGTACTAACGCTATTTTTGAAGGTACGGTTACTACGCTTCATGAAAATACTAAGGTTATTCATGTTGCTACAACTCAAAATCCTTCAGTAGTTTGGGCTGCACGTGGGTCAACCATTCCTGTCAACCACATGGTACTTAGGTTTGGTACCACCTATTATCCGATTAGAAGTGTTTCCAATAACACAGACGGCGGTTATAATGTAGAGCTGTACACCGAAGTTCCAAATATTCCCGGACCTGATTCTACGGTTTACTTCTACCTACAGTCTTTGATTACTACTGGTGGTCACGTGTTTGAGTTTGCTGGTAGTGGTACTGATTATCGAGCACATCCTGATAATGGTGGACAACCAAATCCAGATAATCAAGTTATTACTAACCACCCCGGTGCAGTATATATTTCAAGTACTGATCACAACGGTAACTTTAAAGTTGGCACAGTCTTCAAGGTTAACAGTGATGCTGAAACTACTGACGTAACCGGTACTTTTAGTGTTAGTGGTAATACTACTATTGGTGGTAATACTACTATTGGTGGTAATGCTTCCGTTGGTGGAACATTAAACGCCGCTACGCTTCAAATCAATGGTGTCGAGACAAAGGGTAGTTCAACTTTCTTTGATGAAAATGACGACATTAAAGATTCATCGCTACCGGATGTCACAGGTTTGCCAAATGGTGCACAAGCTTATCCATCGTCAGTGACCCTCGACGCAAAAGGACGCGTAACTTCAATCAGTTCTGGTACTGAGCCAGTTACTTCAGTTAATGTGTCTGATCCAATTACGGGTGACAGTACTAGTAAAACACCCACTATTGGTGTCAAAGAGTTTGGTGCTACGGAAACTGTTGACGGCAATCAGGTTACTATTTTAAAAGGTGTCGTTAATGCAACAGCTAATGACTCTGGTAAGTTCCTTAAAGGTGACGGTACCTGGGCTAGTCCCACACAAGCTTCTTTTAAAATTCAACTGGACACCAACGAATCAAATTCTAATTGGGTTGATCTAGATCTTACGGATGCGTCTACTCCGGCAAACGTAGTTGACACTGTTACTTTTAAACCTGGACAGAACATTACACTTTCTAGGCTTAATGACGAGCTGACTATTAACGCTCTCTCTGCTAATGCGAACGTACATGTTGGATCTAGCCTTGATATGCCCGCTTCACCATCTCCTGGTCAGCTTTTCTGGGATATTGAGACTGGTGAAGCATACATTTACTATAGCGAGGCTATTCCAGACCCGGATGATCCAAACTATCCAAACGGTGCAAATATTGGTACTGATGCACAGTGGATTCAATTTGCACCACAACAACGTGGAGCTGGTAACGGTACGGTAACTAGCATTCAAGTAACTGGTGGGACTGGTCTTAGTGTTGATAACGCTAATGCAGTAATCGCTTCTGGTACCTATGAAGTTACTCTTGATGACACTGCTGTAACACCTGATCAGTATGGCACCGCTAGCGCTGTTCCTCAATTTAGTGTGGATCAACAAGGTCGGATTACGGCAGCCTCTGATGTAAACATTGATATCAGTACGACTGCAGTATCTTCAGGTACATTCGCACCCAGTCGTATTGATCGTACTGAGACATTTACTCTTACACAAATCGAAGTACCACAAGGCACTTCAGACGGTCAAACTCCTCCTACTTATATTGGTCCAGTCACTGTTACTTGTAACCTAGCAAATGCAAACGATAAACTTTCCGTTAATGATACGGTTTCTATTACCGGTAATACGGGAAACGCTTCATCTAATCAAGCATTTTTAAACACTACTCATGTAGTTACAAATGTCACTTCTACGACTTTTGCGTTTGTTATTGGTACAGTTGAGGATGAATTTCCAGCACTTGATACAGCAACCGCAAATCTAGGTACTTGTGTCAGGGATTCTAGGGTAATTGATAGTTCTCAAGTAGCCACAGGTATTCTTAATGTTGATCGTATTCCAGGTCTTCCTGGTGAAAGGTTGACATCGGGTACAATTAATGCAGATAGACTGCCTAGTAATATTGCTAAAACAAATATTGCCAATACTGGTGAATGGGATGTAGATGAGATTCCTAGTTTGGCTGGAAATGGTAGTCTAACAAAGACTTATCTAGAATCAGTTAATGCAGACCTTACTCCCGAATTGGGAGGAAACCTAGACGTACTTTCTAACAAGATTGTTTCTTCTACTAATCGTGATATTAAACTTGAGGCTCACGGCACTGGTGCTGTAGTAATTGAAGGTTATGTTGATGGTGCTATTACCACCTTTACACAAGCTGTTTCAATTGTACAGAGGGTTCCGAATACATATACTGTAACGGGATTATCTGGCAACATTAACGGTGTTGGAGCAGCTTTTACAGTTCAAGTTCTTTCAGGATTAGGTCCTACTTACCCTGTAAACGTTACTTTAACAAACCCTGGTAATGGATTCGTTGCAACTGAAACTATTACTATTCCTCAAGCAGAAATCGGTGGCGGCGCTGATCTTGTAATTACTGTAGACAGCGTAAGTACAGCTTCAACTAGAGGCGGTAAGCTTGTATTGGATCATAATGGTAGTAGCAATAACAACATTTCATTTGAAGCACCGACTCTTACTAAGAATATTGCTTTAACTCTTCCTAATGATATAAACACCACCTTAGTCAACCCGGTCTTGGCTTTTGCTAATGCTCAAGTAACTAGTACTGAAAAATCTGCTGATTTAACGTTTGTTGAGCAAATTATTTATACTTCTGATACCTGGGATACTAGTGTCGCATTGGCTAATAGAACTGCTGGTCTAGTACCCGCAACAGGAGCTAATGACGCCAACAAATACCTGCAGAGTGACGGTACTTGGGGTGCAATACCCGCACCTCCAGATCCAATTCCTGCAGGTTCAATTCAATGGTGGCCTGGTCTTTCTGCTAACGTCCCAAGTGGATGGATCCCATGTGATGGACGTGTATATCAGTATGCAACCAGAGTAGATGATGGGCAAGGTAATATTACTACAACTTACCTTAACGAAGCCAATACTAATCTATCACTTAAACGTCTCAGGGATGCACTAGCCTCAGGTATTTCGGAAAGTTCTGGTTGTATCTATGACAATCAACGTGATCCAAGCGCTAATACTATTAGCAGGCCTGAAGGTGATTGGACAAGAGGTAATGTCACACCTATAGATCCACTCAACCTACCGACTTTTGATGTCTTAGAGCACTTTGCAGTACCCGATCTACGCGGTGAATTCATCCGTGGTTTTGACGACAATCGTCAAGTTGATGAGGATTATGAGGCACGTGATTTGGGTTCGGCTCAAGCGGATCAATTCCAAGGCCACTACCACTCAGCGTCCAGCGTTAGTACCACAACCGCTACCGTTAATGGTGCAGGCCAAAATGTCCCTTCCGGTAGTAGTATCGCCGCTACGGCACAGAAGGCTGGTTCCGCAGGTACTGTGTCTACAACAACAACTGTTACTACACCATCAAGCGACGGTACTAACGGCACTGTCCGCTACGGTAATGAAACCCGTCCTCGTAACATCGCAATGATTGCTATTATCAAACTATAACTATGACACTTAATTTTCCAACAAGTATTTATACCAACGATGATGCAGAGACTGCTCTTGGTCCTAATACAGTATTAACTCCTACTGATGGAGACACCATTACTATCGGTAGTTATGGCTATACGTTTGATGACGACAGGGTTGATAGTAACGGTCGTTGGGTATTGAATAGTGGCTCCACCTACTCTTTAACGGGTGGGGCCACCTACACCTGGGACTTGTATAAGTGGAAAGCATCAAACATTCCAGATAGTTCTACCGTAGTTCAAACCACTAGTACCCCAAATTCTGGTGATGTTTTAACGTACAATAATGGCGTTGTTTGGCAGGCACCTGCCGGTGGTATTAGTTTAACTGACTTAAGTGTAGGAGCTGAAGGTACAGCGTCTGGTGATGGTGAAGTCGCTTACAACGACACTACTGGTGTGTTTACTTATACACCGCCTGAAATTGCTAGTAAAACTGTTCCCACTGGTGACTTAGTTGGCACCTCTGACGCTCAAACGTTGTCAAGCAAAACGCTAAGTAAGCCAATTGACAGCCGTACCCAGTACGCAGTTAGTGGCAGTACAACTGCAAACAAGGATTGGAACAATATTGAGGAATATGATTGCTCTAGCATGACGCAATTGACTTTAAACTTTACCAATACCAACTGGGTCAGCGGGCGCAACGTTTTATTTGTACTTACCAACCTTACTTCTAGTTTTACACTTGTTGTCCAAAATGCTTCTTGGTTTGGCGGTTCTGCTCCTACGCTACCAACAAGCGGCACGGTTGCCTTTGAAGTCTTTAAAGTTGGAAGCACAACCTATGCAGCTTATATTGGGAGCGTGTAATACATGAGACAAAACTATCTACGTGCTGCGGCTGGTTATCGTATTAATCAGCCAACAGCTGATGGTGATGAACACATTGCAAACACAGAATTACTGCTTAAAGGCGAGGGTAGCAACGGTCAAACCAACAACACGTTTGTAGACAGCAGCGCCAGCAGCCACACAATTACTCGCAACGGAGACACCACTCAAGGCAGCTTCAGTCCCTTTTCACCCAAGGGATGGAGTATGTATGTGGACGGAAATTCCACCACTCATGGTATTTTGGGGCCAAATGTTACTGATACGTTAGGCGACGGTAAAGGTAATTGGACTATTGAGCTTTGGCATTATCTTGACGAAAACACTGTAAATAATGGCACTGCTCACAACGGAATCCGACTTGTAAATAATTGGTATTTTTACAACAACATTGACGGATGTTTTGAAATAATTTTAAACTCAAACAGGCAATATGCTTGCGGTGTTCAACGTGAAACTGGATACGGTCCACATAACGCCAATTCTTTTAACACGGGAATTGGCATTACGGGAACCTCTACTGCAGTACTGAACACCTGGAACCATGTTGCAATGGTTAAGCAGGGCGACGTTTTGAGGTTGTATGTTAATGGCGTACAAGAAGGAACCGTAGATGTTACGCTTTTAACAACCTGGGGTTTTATGACCCAATCACGCGCTAATAATATTGCAGTTGGGAGGTGGTTTAATTATGGAAGCAATTCGCCTGTAAACTCTCGATACGGTCGTGGTTATTTTTCTAATTTGCGGATAACGCAAAATGCCGTTTACCCAGACGGCACCACTTTTACTCCAGACACTGAACCACTTACGGCAATAACAGACTGCACACTGCTTACACTGCAGGACAATCGTTATGTAGACAATAGCTCTCTAAATTCAACTATTACTGCCTACGACGACGCTGCCATCAAACCCACAAGTCCATTCAGTGGTAATCGGGAGTACCCAAAGGCGAGTTACTTTAGTGGGAAGTTTGACGGAAGTAATGATTACCTCAATTGCGGTTCAAATTCTGACTTTGCATTTGGTACTGGTGAGTTTACTGTTGAAGCTTGGGTATACAGCAATGGAACGCAAGCAACTGCTGCTGCTATTTTTTCAATAGGTAGCGCTGGAGGTGATACCGGAAGTTGGCAGTTAGATGCCTCCATGGGCTCTTACCCTTCCAAGTGGGGATTCGGTACCGCATACCATGCCAACTATGTGACTAGTTCTAGTAACATAGTTCACAACCAATGGACTCATCTGGCTGTAAGTCGTGACTCAAGTAATGTAGTCAGGTTGTTTGTTAACGGTGTTTTAGATGACTCGCAAACTATATCAACCAATTTATCTACAACAGGCCCTTTTAAGATAGGTGTTAACCGTGGTACTAATGCTTATTTTGATGGTTATATCTCTAACGCACGTGTAGTTAAAGGAACCTGTCTTTATACTACCACTTTCACACCACCCACTGCACCGCTCACACCCGTTGCTAACACCAAGCTGCTAACCCTGCAGGATAACTACCTTGTTGACCACAGCCCAAGCGGACACAGCATCACCAACAACGGTGGTGTAACGCTTGAAC
>Ga0196899_1000082_pt1 | contig 47157 bp, 63 predicted proteins | sample VirMetDEL_Sep_01_FD_169095 | JGI IMG/M metagenome (GOLD analysis project Ga0196899, IMG submission 169095) | Aqueous microbial communities from the Delaware River and Bay under freshwater to marine salinity gradient to study organic matter... | ecosystem: Environmental > Aquatic > Marine >... | reverse complement strand
ACCCAATATATTAAAGGTTTACGGAACGTGGAACGTTTCTTACCCTATTATAAAAAAAGGGTGAGAATTGAAAAAGCCAAAGATGCCTTCAGGTAAGGATGCGATATTCAGAAAACAGTGGAAAAGTCTAATTGATATAATCTTAAATAAAGAAAATGTACATGATAATTTATTCGAGCAATTATCAATTTTATGTGACTTATACCAAGAGTATCATGATCTTTCAAAGTTTATCAAAGAGAATGGGTATTCTTACGAATCTGAAACACGTAATGGTACTCAAATGAAAAAGTACCCTGAAGTAGATCAACGAAATAAAGTTTTATCAGACATTAGAATGTATTCAAAAATGTTAGGTATAACAGCCGAAGGCAAATACGTTCCTGAAGACGATGATAATGAGTGGTCATAATCTTAGATGGAGATTCATTCCAGGTTACGAAGATTACTATAGAGTTTCCGATACAGGTGTTGTGGCCAGTGTAGAAAGGGAAGTTGCTAGAAAAGACAGATTAGGTAGACCATCTAAGAGAAAAGTTAAAAATAAAATTTTAAGAACTAGTATTTCTAAAACAGGTGGTTATGAAGTTGTTCAACTTTGCATGGGTGGGAAAGCAAAACATTTTATGGTTCATCGTTTAGTTATGTTAGCTTTCGTTGGTCCTGTACCTGAAGGTAAAGAAGTTAACCATAAAGACTTCAACCCTCTAAATAACCGTCTTGAAAATTTAGAATATGTAACTCACAGAGAGAATTGTTTGTATTCTTACGAAGCTGGTCGCTATTACTATGCTGAAGGTGAAGATTGTTCAAGTGCAAAAGTGACAGAAGAACAAGTTGAAGAAATGACTGAACTGAAAAAGCAAGGAATGAGTTATAGAGAGATGGGTAAGAAGTACGGTATCTCACATACTCAAGCTAGAAGAATTTGTGTTAGGGAAAATTGGAAACACTTAGATGTTAAATGATAAAAAATATCCTAATTGCGCGAAAGCGTTTCAATATGCTGAAGATATATTAAGTGGTGAGATTGCGTCTTGCTGGCAGGTGTTCGCTTCATGTGAAAGATTTAAAAGAGACTTAAAAAATCCTAAATTTTATTTTGACTTTGATAAAGCAGAAAGAGCTTGTAGGTTACTTCAAAAGTTTCCACATATAAAAGGTCCGCTTGCTGGTAAGGATATGATTCTTGGACCATGGCAGTTGTTTATTCACTGTAATGTTTTTGGTTTCATGTGGGCAGAAGGTAAATCGAAAGGTAATAGGCGTTTTACAAAAGTTTTTATTTTATGTGCCAGGAAAAACGGTAAAACCGCGCTTTCATCCCCTGTAGGTCTTTATATGTTGTCACTAGATGGTGAGTCTGGTGCTGAAGTTTATTCCTTGGCCTCTAAAAAAGATCAAGCTAGAATTGTTTTCGATACATCTCGCGACCAATTGAAAAGGCTTCCATCGTTTGCCAAGAAAACTGGTACTCAACTTTTTAGACATCATATAGAGAATGATAAAACAGCTTCGGTTTATAGACCGCTTGCTAGTGATTCTAACTCTTTGGACGGTTTAGGCCCAAGTTGTACTATTTTTGATGAAGTTCACAGTTTTAAGGATAGAAACTTATACGGAGTTATGGAAACCGCTGTAGGTGCTAGAAAACAACCTATTTTGTGGGCCATCTCAACTGCTGGTTTCGATGATACTGGTATTTGTTACGAACTTCAAACTGACTTAGAAAAAGTATTAAAGCGTGAATACGATGATGAATCACAGTTCGGTATGATTTATACAATCGATAAAGGTGATGATTTTCGCGATAAGAGTTGTTGGGTAAAAGCTAACCCTAATTTAGGTGTATCTGTATCTGAAGAATATATTCAGGGTATGGTTGATAAAGCTATTCGACAACCAGGAAATAAAAACAACGTTTTAACGAAACACTTTAACCAATGGTGTACTGCTAGTGAAAACCTTTTTGATATGTTGGCGTATGATGATTGCGCTGATACGAGTTTGAAACGTGAACAGTTTGTTAATCAACCTTGCTATGCTGGTATCGATTTAGCTTCAAAAATTGACCTTACTGGTTTTGCTTACATCTTTAAAAAAGAAGATATTTATTATTTGTTTACCGATGCTTTTTTACCTGAAGCTGCAATTGAGAAAAGTAATAATGCTTCATATCCTGCATGGGTGGATCAAGGCCATTTAATTTCAACAAAAGGTGAAGCGATAAATTATAGTGTTTTAGAAGACTATTATTTAGATCAAGTAGATCAATTTATGATGAGGGATAATTTCTACGACCCTTGGTCGGCCAATCAGTTCGCACAGAACATGAGTGCCGAAGGTGTGGAAATGACTGAGTTCAAAATGAATACCGGAAATGTTTCGGAACCTTTAAAATATCTAGATGCTGTCATTAGAGAAAGGAGATTGAGGCATAATGGCTGCCCTGTGTTACGTTGGTGCTTTTCTAACGTTGTTGTAAAAGAAGACCATAATGGTAATATTTATTTTCGTAAAGCACACGCAAAATTTAAAATTGACCTTGCTGTAGCCGCGACTATGGCCATTGCTGGTTGGATCGGAGAACAAGAGGAAGAGTCAGTCTACGAAAAACGTGGCATTATCGTTCTTTGACGTTTAGAATTAAAGATATTATAGGGGAAAAACACATGGAAGGTTTAATTAATATTAGAAGCAAAGATGCTTTTAAAGTCAAAAACAAAAGTCAAACAAAAGCTGAAATGGTATTTTATGGAGACATCGGGCCATGGGAAGATTGGGGCGATATTTCTGCAAATCTAGTTGACAGAGAATTAAAAAAGCTACCTGAAACAGTTAATGAACTCGATGTCAGAATTAATTCTGGTGGTGGTGATGTGTTTGAAGGATATACGATTTTCAATCGTTTGAAGCAACACAAAGCTGAAGTCACTGTCTATATCGATGGTCTTGCGGCTTCCATTGCCTCAATAATCGCGATGGCAGGTGACAAAATCGTTATGGGTGAAGGCGCTCTAATGATGATTCACAAACCTTGGACATGGGCGCGAGGCGATTCAAACGAATTAGAATCAACGATTGAGCGACTACTAGACATCGAGGAACAATTAGTCAACACTTATAAGAAGAAAACTGGTCTTGATAGATCGGAACTTAAAGCTATGCTTGCATCGGAAACTTGGATGGACGGTGATCAAGCACTAGAAAAAGGTTTCGTAACGGAGCTTTTCCAAAGCGAAGAGTCTATTGCTGCTTCAGCGGTAGATAAGAAGTGGATTAAGCGAAGACCTAATATTAAAGACGGCAACGTAATTGCCAAGGAAAAAATTAGTCAATTTCAAAACGATATTCAAAAGGTATTAGCTCGTTCCAAAACGTAGCGACTTTTGAGTTTTTTTGAATTTTTAGAAACCATAAGGAGATGGAAAAATGAAAAAACTAGAAAAACTTAGAGCGCGTTTAGGCGAGATTCAAAATGAATTGAAAGCGTTCGATGGTCTTGAAGACTATACGCCTGAGCAACTTGAATCAGTTAATGCTTATCACGCTGAATTTCAAGACATCAACACTGAAATCGAAGCTCTTGAAAAACTTGAGTCAATGAACAACGCGATTTCTACTTCTAACAGACAAACTCAACCTGTTGAACCTGTTGCTAACAAAGTACCTGCTGGTACTGGTGCAAGAACTCACAATCATTACGATAAGAGTTACGGTTTCAAAAGTATGGGTGAATTTTGCAAAGCTGTTGAAGGATATTCAAAAGGAAATGTTCACAGTAACTTTACGAACTCTACTGCACTTGAGTCAGTTGGGGAAGATGGAGGTATCTTGATACCTACTGATTTCATGACTGAAATCCAAGAGAAAGTACAAGGCGACCAGTCACTTATTCCAAGAACATCTGATTTTACTTCTTCAAGTAATCACATGTCTGTTCCAGTTGATGAAACTGAACCTTGGACAGGTGGTATTCAAGCTTCATGGCTTGGTGAAGCTCAACAATATACTGAAACTAAGCCTCAGTTGAAAAATGCTGATTTCAAACTTCAAAAGCTTGGTGCGCTTGTTAAGTGTACTGACGAACTTCTTGAAGATGCTGGCGCTCTTGAGTCTTACATTAGACGTAAAGCTCCTGATTCAATCGTTCACAAAATTAACGATGCTATCGTTACTGGTGACGGTGTTGCTAAACCTAAAGGTATCCTTGGTAGTGGTTTCGCTTTTGAAGTTGCTAAAGAAAGTGGTCAGGCCGCTGATTCAATCGTTTACCGAAACCTTGTTAAGATGGAGTCTCGACTTCTTCCTAACTCAAACGCGGTTTGGTTAGCTAACCCTGCTTGTAGAGAGCAATTACGTCTTTTAACAGATGACAATGGTAACTTCATCTACTTGAACGGAAGTCAATTCCCTAACGCTGCTGCTGCTGGTTTTGATACTCTTCTTGGTAAGCCGATCATGTATATGATGGGAGCAATGCCAGAATTAGGTGATGCAGGTGATCTTATCCTTGCGGACTTGAGCTACTACTACTCAGTTCTTAAAACTGGTGGTGTGAGACAAGCTGTTTCAACTCACTTACACTTTGATCGCGACATCACTGCTTTCAAATTTACTATGAGAGTTGATGGTCATTGTCCATTTAGTGCTCCGGTAACTACTCAAAAAGGTAATTACCAAATGTCAGGTTTCGTTACTCTAGCTGAAAGAGCTTAATAACATAACCTAAATCGAGTCGGTGACCTTATGGTGGCCGACTCACAATTTTTAGAAGGAATTAAAAAGGGGAATTTAAAATGAAAAACGTTCTATTTTCAGAAATGATTGCAGGAAAGCAAGTAGCTGCACCAGCGGACCTAAACGGTGCTGCTGTTACAGGTGCTAGAGTTTCTGCTGGTGAAGGATATAAGATTGCTGTTGAGCTTTCTTTTGGTGATTCTACTGCTGCTGCTTGTACAGTATCTTTTGAGCAACATGATGCTGCCGCTGGTGGTAACTCAAAAGCTCTAAACGTACAAACTAACTACTATCACAAAATTGATGGTCAAACTGCTTACACTAAAGTTGAGATTCGTCCTGATGATTCAGGTCTTTCTGACAGTGTTGACCTTGCTGCTCAGTTTGCTAACGATGGTGGTATCGTAGTATTTGAATTTTTACCAGAGCATCTTGATGCTGAGAATGGGTTCTCTCATCTTTCAGTTAACGTAGCTGACTCTACAGCAGCTAAAGTTATGTCAGGTATCTATCAAGTACGTGACGTTAAAAATGGACTTGCTTGGGAAGTTGACCTCTAAAAATATAAAGGGGCTACGGCCCCTTTTTTCTTTAAGTTTAATTAGGAGATGATTCGTGAGCGAAGTTAAAAAAGTTAAATTGTATTTCACTAGAGATGTACCTACTAAAGCTAAGACCTATGTAGCTGGTCAATACCACGAAGTTGAACTTCTTAACGAAGGTTCTATTGGTCGATGGTTCCGTAGAGGTTGTCTTCTACCTGAAGATGTACCTGAGAGAATCAAAAAAGCTTTGAGTGAAGAACCTGCACCAGTTGTAGAGAAACCTAGTGAGCCAGAACAAGAGGAAGAATCTTCAGAAGAAGAGAAACCTGTTGAACCTGAAGAAGAATCTGCGCCTGAAGCTCCAAAAAGAAATTCACGCAGAAAACCAAAAAACAGTAATAGGTAATATTCATGGGAATCTTTTCTTTTTTCAATAGAAAGAAATATGTAGAGACTCAACCTAAACTAAACAGTAGGTTGTCTTATTTTTCTGGTGGTACTTACGTAAATGACGACTCTGCTATGCAGGTTAGCGCCTTCTACAGCGGTGTCGTCTATATCTCTACTCAAGTAGCTAAGTTACCTTGGCGAGTGAAAGATAAAGACAACGAAGTACAAATGAATAATACGGTAGACAAGCTTTTACGTTTGTCTCCAAATGGCGAAACAAACAGTATGATGTTTCGTATTTTCTTAATTCAGCAAGCGTTAATTTATGGAAACGGGTATGCTGAAATAGAGCGCGACCTAGCAGGTAGAGTTGTTGCTCTTTGGCCAATTCCTTCAAGTCATGTTCAACCTATGAGAAGAGGTGACACCAACGAATTGGTTTATAGAATTGTCGGTGGTGGCTTAACAAGTCGCGACCCTGACGCTTACTTGCAGAAAAGAGATATTTACAAAGTTTCAAATTTTCATACTAAAGACGGTATTCACGGTCTAGGTATTTTAGAATATGCTGCCGAGACTCTTGGTACTGCCAAGGGTGCAGATAAGTTCGCTAACTCTTTATTCTCAAACGGTGGTATGCCATCGGGTACGTTAAGTACAGAATCAACTCTTAGTCCTGACGCTATGGAAAGACTGAAAGAGAGTTGGGATAGCGCCCATAGTGGTCGTAAAGTTGGTGGAACAGCAATCTTAGAACAAGGTCTGAAATACAGTGCTATTTCTCACGACCCTCAAGTATTACAATTTTTAGAATCAAGAGAATTTTCAGTCTTGGAAATTGCTAGATTCTTACGTATACCTCCAACAAAACTTTTCGATATTAAAGCAGCTACATTTAATAACGTTGAAAACTCTAACTTAGAAGTTGCAACGGATACTTTAGATGCATGGGCGAGAGCTTTAGAAATCGAGGCAGATGTTAAATTGCTGTCTAATAGTTTTAATGGATTAAAAAGTGAAATCGATCTTCAGGCAGTTTTTCGCGGAGATATGGAAACTCGTTCACAATACTTTACAAGACTCATGCAAGCTGGCGCGATTACACCAAACCAGATTCGTGTTTCTGAAGGTAAAGCACCTTATGAAGGCGGTGATCGATATTTTATTGCTACGAATAACTACACACCTGTAGATAAACTTGATGAAGTGATTGAGTCACAAACTAAAGAACCTGCACCAGACCCTAGAGAAGAAGAATTAAATGGAGCGGTTTTAAATTATTTGAAAAGATCACAAAACTAAACTCGTTATACACGCAGTAGGTTTTTATAGTGGATAAGATAGCTATTTTAGCGTTGATCGACGCTATCATTAATAATAAGCTGGACTCTCAGAATATCAGGGGAGCAAGAGGACCAAGAGGGTTCCCAGGTAAAAACGGTGAGGACTTTGATTTTGAGTCTCACAAGATTGAAATTCTAGAGCTTGTCCGAAAATCTATTGTTGAAAATAAAGAATTATTCAGACTTACCGATCAAGAAAAACGCGAACTAAAATTAAACTTTTCTGATTTATCTGATGAAGATTTAAAATCTATTCGCGGTCCAAGAGGTCCGAAAGGACAGAAAGGTAAAGACGGTGCTGACTTCGATTTCGAAGAACACAAAGATAAAGTTTACAATCAAGTCCTTGGTTTTATCGATAACCAAATAGATAAATTAAAATTAAAGTTCTCCGATCTATCCGATGAAGATGTTGAATCTTTAAAAGGTGGTCGTGGTCCGAGAGGGCAGAAAGGTAAACAAGGTGAGCCAGGATTAGACGGTAAGTCAGCTTACGAAATATGGTCTGAGAACAACGAAGGAACTGAAGAAGAGTTTCTAGAATTGTTGCGTGGCCCTAGAGGTATGCGAGGACAGAAAGGTAAACCTGGACAAGACGGTAAGTCAGCGTTTGATTTATGGGCAGAAGATAACGAAGGTACTCAGCTTGATTTCTTGGCAACTCTAAAAGGTGATCAAGGTGAGAAAGGCGATACTGGTGAAAAAGGTGAAGATGGTGAACGAGGTCCGAGAGGTCAACGAGGTAAACCAGGCGTACCAGGACTTTCAGCCTATCAACTATGGTTAGAAGATAACGATGGAAGTGAAGAAGATTATAAAGCTTCTCTAATTGGTGAGCGTGGCCCTAGAGGTGTCGCTGGTCCTATAGGGGCAAAAGGTGAAAGAGGTGAACGCGGTTTTCAAGGTCGTGATGGACAAGACGCACCTGTAGTAACCAATATTGATTTACGAAAAAGTGGTAGAGATAAATTCTATATGGCGTTCCAGTTTTCAGATGGAACCGAAATCACCACCAATATTATTTCATTACCTCTACTTCACAATATTTATTATTCCGTTATGGGCGGTGGTGGAAGCGGTAGCGGTGGTGGTGGATTATCCGAGATACCTGTACTACTCGATGGCGTATTAGTCGGTAATGCTCAATCATTAAATTTTTCAAACGCTACTGTAGAAGTTGATGGAACCGATCCAACACAAATAAATATTACACCTGAAACGAAACTTACACTTTACGAAGAAGGTGTGGAAGTCGGTGATTGTTTCGATGAGATTGATTTTTGTGGTGACAACATAACGGTTAGTTCTTCTACTGTCATTTCTGATTGGCCTTCGTTAGATGTTGTTACGACAATGGCAGGTTTTGGGGGCAATCCTAGAAGGGCAAAAGTTGTTGTAACCAGTGACGCTCAACGATTAAGTAAAACATTTGTCGCAGGTGAAGCGATTGCAGTTAATAAGTTTGTACGTATAGGTGCTGGACAAGAGTGCTTTATTGCTACAAACAACGGAACTTTCTCAGATGCCAAGGTTAGAGGTATAGCTCTTAACGCTGGTGCAATTGGTGAAAATATTGAAGTGTTATTATTTGGGTTACTTGAAGACCCTGCTTTTAATTTTATTTTAAACGACCCTTTCTTCCTTGGTACTAATGGAGATGCGGTACAAACACCACCTGTTACAGTTGGTGAATTTGTTGTCGAGTTAGGTGAGTCTTTAGGTACTGGTGCTATATTCACCGATCTTAAAACTCCGGTGGAGATTCTGTAATGAGTTTCTTAGTTAAGGTACAGAAAACAGCAGATGGAAAAGAAGGGTTAACTAATGCTGTAAATATTGGTGGTTCCAATGTTGTTTTAACTAACGTTCCTTGTGAATCAAGTGTTTACGTTGGTGCAGTTGTTGTGATGAAATCTAATGGTGAAGCTAAAAACGCATTGGCCGATTCTCAAGCTAACGCCAATGTTTTAGGCGTGTGTGAAAGTAAAGCTTCGGCAACACTTTGTAATATTAGAGTCCTTGGTAAATCAGAAGATATTTTTGTAGGTCTTGACGTAACCAAAGAGTATTTTCTAAGTCCAACTGTCCCTGGCGGAATACAAACGACTATACCGACTAATACAGGTGAAGTTGCAGTTAAAATAGGTCAACCGTTTAGCGCGACATCGATGGTTGTTCTTAAAGGTCAAATGTTGGTGAGAGAATGATACAAACTAGAGACTTATGGATAGCTGCTTTTATGATTAATGAGGGTGAAAAACTTGTAAAGTTTGAGGTTATTTCTAGAGGTAAAGCTAAGTTTTACTTTAATATTACTGATGAACGTTACAATGAATTAAAGCTTAAATTTTTTCAACACGATTTAAGTAAGATAAAACAGACAATGGAAGAGTTAAAAGACCTAGCATATTAGGAGATTATTGTAATGGTTAAACAGAAAGGTTTTAATTATCGATTAAACCTTGTTAATATGAGACTTGGAAAAACATCTGGTGAGATGAAGAGGTAGGCAATGACGAAAAAATTTTTGTATGCCGAAACTTCAGGCGCTTACGGTGAATCTACTGGTTTTGAAACCACCGATCATGTTGATGTTTCTACAGGTGCGCCCGATGCTGGTAAACCTGTAGTTCTAAACAGTGACGGAGAAATTGACCCTACTATGTTAGGGTTGTTATGGACAAAAGTTGAGGGAACGGCTACTGCAACAAGTATTACAGTTATTGATACAACAGCAATAAGTGATTTTATCGGGCTAGATTATATATTTACAATTTGGACAGATGATAAAACTAAAGTAAGATCGGGATACATGAGAGTTATAAGAACTTCAGCTACAGATACCAAGGACTCGGTACACGGTAGGTTAAGAGTGGGAATGTTAAACGTAAATGTTAATGTGAATGTGGTTGCTGGCCAAGCACAATTACAAGTTACTAACAACGAAACTTTTAATGTAAACGTAGAGGTCGCAAGACTTCAACTAGGAGGATAAAATGGCAAGAACAGGATTTACAATTGAAAAATTTTTGCAGATGGTATCTGAGAACGGAGATTCAGGGGCAACCCTTCTTTTCGGTTCAGGTGCGCCAGGTGGAGATACAAATGCTCAGGATGCTGCCGAACTGGGGTCAGGGTATCTTAGAACTGACAACTTTGAGTTTTATCAAAAACTCGCAAATGCAGGTGCCGCCGCTGACTGGTACAGCTACGGCTCTCTTTATACTGTTCTTGGAATCTCTAAGGGCGATGTAGACTTAGGAACTTTTACTGGTGGAATTGTTACTGATAATTCTGATGTACGAACGGTAATCCAAGACTTAATTGATTATATTACTGGTAATATTGTTGAAGACCTTAGTGAAGACGGTGTAACTACTGTCACGACTATTGATGAAGAATTGGTAGATAACGTATGCGCTGTTCACTATTTTGTTTGCGTATCCTTGGCCGATGACCCTGCACGAAGACAATCTTTCTTCGTACATGCTATGCATGATGGAACGGCTTCTGCTGACGCTGCTAATATTGATGACAATGTTTATTCTAAAAACAAGCATGGTGCCACATTTGACTATAGTTTAACTGTGGAGCTTTCTGGTACTGGTGCTGCTCAGGAGATGCAATTAAGAGTTGCTTCAACTGAGACAAACGGAGTAGACGTTCGCGCTAGAAAAGTAGGACAGGTATTATTCTAGAATGATAGATTCTAATAAAAGTTTTGATGTAGATTCGGGGTTAGGGCCAGGAGGCCCTGACAACCCGAAACTATTTAGTGGTGCAGGAGTTCCTAACTTCATTGCTCCTATTGGTTCTGTTTGTTTCGATACAGATGGAACCAAATACAAATTCGTTGGACCTTCGGCGAACGATTGGATTTCAATGGGTTCAAGTCTCATCGGGGCTTTAGGATATTCGTGGACTGACGGAAAATCTTTCCCGTATTTATTTACTGACAGCAATAACTACACAACAGTTTCAAAATTTGTATGGCCGGGTAGTGATATGTTCGGCGATCTATCTCAGATATATTTAAACAAAGCAGTTAAAAATGCAGTAAAAGATTGCGCTGTTAGAGTGTACGATGTGACAAACAATCAAGTGATTACCGAGATAACATCATTCAATAACACTGATTTTATGCCCAGCGATATGGGTGCGATACTTAATACTCCCACAAGCGGAGTTGCCGTTTGGGAAGTACAAGCTAAACGTAACGTATCAGGTGGCGAAGCTAGAATATCAACTATACTTTTGGTGAATTAATGGAAAAAGTAATTAAATACAGACTATATTGCGAAACAGATTCTAAGTATGAGTACGTCATACTAGAAGAAGACGATGCAGCACCGACAACTTGTCCAACGAACCCGACACACATTATTACCGCTGACTCTGTAACGGCAGTAGATGAATTATTTAAAACAGTTAGTAAGGTTGAAGAAGAGATACCCGCTGGAGGCGCATCTAATGAGTTCGTTGGATTTCAATTTACGGCCACAAAAGATACTACGACTACGCAGGATTTTAAAATTCCTGTGGATTTTCATCTCAGAAACGGCGATATTGAGTGTGTCAATAACGTCGCTTGTGATTCTGTTTCTTTTAAGATCGTTGACGTTGATGGGATTGCCTATCCTGCAGGAACCGTGCTTAAACAGTACGTTCACAATATCAATATACCTACTAATGGATACTATGAGTTCCCCACAAATAAGAAAACAGTATTAAACTTAAAGGACTTCTACCTAAGAGTTGAGTACACCTCAAAGGGTACGGTCAACGATGTGACAGTTCTTTGTAATATGAGAGGGATGGACGCATGAGAACTGTAACTCTTTATTTTACAAAACCAAGAAAATGGAAATTGTTTTCAGCATTAATCTCTTGGCGATTAGGTACAGTTTACAGTCATGTAATGGGAACGGTTGAAGAACCTGAGTTTAACTTTTCAAGGGTTTATCAAGCTTCCAGAGGTGACATAAACACTATTAAGTTTTCAAACTTTTTTGCTAAATGTAAACTAATTAAGAAGTGCGTTGTTGAAATGACTGAAGATCAATATAAACGTGCGATAGTATTCTTAGAAGAACAGACAGGAAAAGGTTACGGTGAATGGACCGCTCTTGCTGCTACTTTTAAACTTCTAAGAAAGTTAGGTATCGGGAGAAACGGTGACAGTGAATACATTTGTTCTGAGTATATGGCCCGCATGATGGAGGTCGCTTTTCACGAAGACTTCTCAGGACAAAGAAAACATACCGACTACGTAGACCCTTTAGAATTTGAAAGAATATTAAAAGAAAAAGGTTTCAAGGTAATTGAAATCTAATCGGAGATAAAAATGGCAATGTTAGTTAGTTTAGGAGATATGAAAACTTACTTAGGCGAGACTGGTGCCACATTCGATGCCTTTCTTACTCAGCAGATAACCGTGGTCAGTGATGCGATTGAAGGTTATACCGCTAGAGTTTTTGCGAGTACGGCTTATGTTCAGACCTATTATTATCAAGATTATACAGATGATTTTGCTCGTCGTTATCTATACTCTTTTCATTATCCTTTAACAGCGATAACTCAAATACAAGAGATTGAAAAAGACGACGATGGAAACGATACAGTAACAGCAACTTTAACAGCAAATGAATTTTTATTCAAACCTGAAACTGGTAAAATTTATAAAACTGAAGCGAACGGAACTAGATTAAACTGGTTTCAATGTAGAGCTACAAATTCAAGAATAGAAGTTTCTTATAATGCTGGTTTTGCTACAACTCCAACACCTGTTGAACAAGTTGTTTACGATTTAGTGGAGCAACAATACAACAAAAAGAAAGCGGGAGTAGCGATTAACTTCGGTAAAGGTGTTCAAAGAATATCAGTACCAGGGGTAATGTCTCTCGACTTTGACTACACTCTTACATCTAACGAAAGAAAATCTAAATTCGGAATGATTCTCGGTGATCACGGAAACGTATTAGATCAATACGCAAGCGAAAGATCATTAGGCGGGTTAGGTGAGATAAGGGAGAACTATGTCTCTTAAAGCTGCCTTTAAATTTGTGATAAACCTTCAAGGACATGAAGTGCGACTTCAACGAACCAAGGACGGTTTAGATGTGACTATAAAAATGGCACCTTCTAACTACTTTAGGTTCACTGAAACAGTCGAAGAGTTAAACGTAAAAGGTAACGAGTACGTAATAAGCAAAGATGATTTAGACACATTAAGTTTCCCTAAACCTAGAAGAGGCGACACGATTATAGACAATGACTCAGGTGTTTTAACAATTAAAAGAGTTGTTGAAATGCGATCCCTTGGTGAACTATTAGGTTACAGAGTTAGGACAGGGTAATGACAGTAAGTATTAAAGTAGAAGAAAGAGGTAAAAACACACCTGCATATAACATCAATGCTGACTTAAAAGGTGAGCAAACGTTAGGTGAACTCTTAGAATTTACTAAAGACCTTTTAATATCCACAGCACAAACAGTGCTAAAGGAAGAACAAGCACAAGGTTTCGACGACGACCCTAGAGTTAAAGTCGATAATAGATTTAATAAACCTGTAGAAGCTGTTAAACCTTTAGGTCGAATTCAATATTTTGCTAAAGTAGACGTTACTGAAGCATTGCTTGGAATGTATGCGATCATAGAAAAGAATAGCCCTGTTGATACAGGTACGTATAAACGACATAATATAGTTTATGTAAACGGTCTTGAAGTAGCTAGATCAATGACGACCCTGCAAGCTTATCTAGGTTTCAAGGCAAGAGAAGGTTTTAATTCAGGTGATGAGATAAGATTTATTAACGTCACTCCTTACGCTCGTAAACTAGAAACCTTCGGTGTACGAAGAGAAACTAGAGGTAAGAACAAAGGAACCAATACTCCTAGAGATAGAAAATCTAGAGAGAGCAAGCGAAGACCGGGTAAATTTATTACTAGACCTTCAGGTGCTTATGCTTTTTCATTTAGAGCAATAAAGCGCAAGTTTTCTGCTGTAGGTGAATTTTTAAAATTTGTTTATATGGTTAACGGTACTAGAGGAATAACCATACTAGGACCAGATGGGGAACCTGCTAAATTTGCAGGTAAAAATGGTAGACCATATCTATATCCGTCAATAGTATTAAGATTATCAGGTGAAGGAATACTGAGAAGGGAGCAAGACCTTGAGTAGTTCAAACGTAAGAACTGAAATAAAAAACTTTTTGTCAACTAATCTACCTGCTGAGAATTACATCGATCTAACAGCTAAATACGATACTATCGATGATATGATAAGCGATGAAGGTTTAGGTGTTGACGACCCATGGGTAGGTATCCAATTCATTGGCGCAACGGAAATACCTCAAACAATATCGTCCAACAATACCACAGGGTGTTACAGAGAAGAAGGGTCAGTTTTTCTCCATGTCGTCGCTAGAGTAAGCGTAAATGGAACCTTGGCAGATGATATATTGGCCCGGTGCGAGACTTTACGAAACTTATTAAGAGGAAGTAGAATAAACAGTATAGTCATTGAGTCTGTTTCACCTCCTAATTTTGAACTCGGTGCTACACTTGATATGGAAGGTGGATATACTTCGGCTTCAGTGATCATTGATTATTATAGCGATTTGAATTTGTAGAATAAAAGGGAGTTTATATGTCGTCAGCAAATTTAGTGCGATTAACAGCAATCGAAGAAACAGTTTACGGTGAAACACCTGTGGCTGGAAATTTTAAAACAGCAAGATTCACTTCAGAAGCTCTATCGGGTACACCTGATACGAGTGAATCTCAAAGTATCAGGACGGATCGGCTCTCTTCAGGACAAGTTGTAGTAGGCTTAACCGTTGGCGGTGATGTAAACTCTGAACTTGCCAAGGAAGATATTACAGACGACTTCATCGAATCAGCAATGTATTCATCATGGGATGCTAAAGCTCCTGTCGCGGTTGATTTAACAATCGATACCACAGCAAAAACTATTGTTAGGGCCGCAGGTGACTGGACTGTTGATGTTGAAGTAGGAGATGTTTTAACACTTACTGCTTTTGCTGACTCCAATAACAACACCGAAGTAATGGTTACTGAAGTTCAAAACGCTACGACTATTAGATTCTCTGGACCTGACACAATGGTTGATGAAGTCGGCGTAGGTACTTCATATCAAATCGCTGACGAGATTGAGATTGGTATTACTCAAAAATCTTTCTCAATGGAAAAAGCATTTTTAGACCTTACTGACAAGGCCATCAATTATCGAGGTATGATTGTTTCGACAATGAACCATAGTGTGACTTACGGTGAAATCGTAAACAGTACATTTGGTTTCCAGGGCAACGACTATCAACCTGTAGAAGCTGCTGCCAATTTCATAACAGACGGTAGGACAATCGATAGCCCTGCCACAAGTAACTCACTCAACGGTTCCGTTGATATGCCTTTTTTGATCAATAATGCAAGTGGAACTTTAGATACTTCAGATTTTTGTATTCAGTCAGTTGACTTAAACCTCAATAATAACGCAACAGCCCAGACATGTGTGGGACAAGCTGCCCCAGATTCATATAACGCGGGTACTGCACAAATTGAAGTATCTTTGACAGCTTATCTTGCCAACGAGAACTGGGCCATGTTAGCAAAGAAACTAACTCAAGACCCTATTTCTCTAGGGTTCATTGTAAAAAATTCAGATGGTTTCTACGGATTCTTTCTTCCTGCGGTGCAGCTATCGTTTGAAGACCCTGCGTCAACTGGGATCAACCAAGATGTATTTTTAAATATGACAGGTGTAGCCAAAGTTGGCGCAAGTAACGAGAAATCGCTTAAAATGTTTAGAAGTTAATTTATAAGAAAAGGTTTCAGGGAGGTCGGCCCTAACATCTGCTCGATCTTCGTCTACGACTTCTCTGAAACCCTCCCTCATTATTTACGTTATTGTTAAAGGAAAGTTAAATGAAATCAAATCTTCACAGTTTTTACGCAACAAATGGTGACATGGAATCTTCTGGAATCTGGTTTAGAATTTCTGAAGAATTACAATTTAGAGTACGTCGATTCGGTGGCAAGAACTCGGACAAAGTTAGACAGGCCATCGCAAAATATAACAAACCATATACCCTTCAAATTCAAAAAGGAACTCTAGACCCTGACCTAGAAACAGAACTAATGACGAAAGCTTTTGTCGAGTCGTGTTTGACTGATTGGAAAGGTGTAGAAATTGACGGTGAACCTCAAGAATTTTCAACTGAAAAGGCGATTGAACTTTTAATCGAACTTCCAGAATTGACAAATGAATTAATCGCTCACGCACAAAAAATAGACAACTACAAAGTAGAATTGGGAAACTCTTAGCGACCTACTTAGAGTGGCAACTCAAGTGGGGAAATAAACTAGAGTTCTATTATAGTCTACTTCAACGTGGGAAAATAAAGGAAGGGGCCGAAGAACCTAATATAGGACCTTTTAGTATTTACCTAGAGTATTTCTTTGAGCTAGATACCTGTAGAAACGGTATGTCTAATGGGCCAATTCCTTTTACTGACATACATAACTTTGCTACGATTAAAGGGATTCAAGACTTTGACGAGTTTCTTTACTTAGTGCGAAAACTCGACGATATTATTATAAAACATCGAGATAAAGATAATGGCCCCTCCAAAGCAAACAAGAGTAATTGATATTAAAGTCATCTCTACTGGAGATGGAACACTCAGAAAAATATCAAGCGAAATGGGGAAGCTTAATCGTAACGTTAAGCGAGCTTCACAAGGCCTAGGGAGACTTCAGAACGCCTTTAGAGGTTTCATCGCTGCTTTCGGTGTGAGAGAGATTGCAAAGGCCGCAGACGAGTTTCAATTATTAGAAGATAGAATTGCAGTTTTTACGGGTTCTAGTGAAAAAGCTAGAGATGTATTTGGACAGATACGTGCCGCCGCCGCTGCTACCAGAACTTCAGTCGCATCCCTTGGTGAAATCTACAACAGGGTAGCTTTATCAACTGAGGAACTTGGTTTAAGTAGTGAACAAGTCGTAGCGGTTACAACAGCTTTACAGCAAACCTTTAGGTTATCAGGTTCTACCATAGCGGAAAGTACCGCCTCAACAATCCAATTGACGCAGGGTTTAAGTGCTGGCGCACTGCGTGGTCAAGAATTACGCTCGGTGTTAGAATCCAATGCTGTATTTGCAGGAATACTTTCTGAAGAGTTAAACGTTGCTAGAGGTGACTTAATTAAATTCGCTGAAACAGGCGGGATCACAAGTGAAAGAGTCCTTCAAGCATTGGCCAAGAACTTTGATGAAATAAACAAAAAAGCTGGACAATTAAGAATTACTTTCGAGCAAGCTGCTACTTTAGGCTTGGATAGATTAAAGCAAGCGGTTAATGAACTTAACCAAGAGTTTGGGATTGCTTCTAAATTCGCCAAAGGTGTTGAGTTTACTGTTGATAATTTAAAAGAGTTGTTCGGTATAATTGCAGGGTTTGTAGCAAGTAAAGCATTGGTTAGATTAGGTGAACAACTCCAAACTTTTACACTTGCTTCAGCTTCGGCCAAATTCCTTAGTTCCGCGAACGCTTTAACCGCTGCTTTAGTAGGTTTAGGTTTCGCTGCTGCCAAGGCAAATAAAGCAAGTAACGAGGCGTTAGCTTCTGAAACATTATTGCAAAGATCGACTAGACTAACTAAAGAGATTAAAACTCAAAGTGAGTTAATAGCGAATATTAGGAAATTACCTAACACTGGTGAGTTTATAGGTAGCGATGAGCAAATTAAAAAAGGTGAAAAAAATCTTACGCTTTTAAGAAGACAATTAAAAGAAACTAGGCAATTACTAGATCAAGGTTTAACAGTTGACCCTAAAACTTTCAAAGGTAGCCCAACCGATATTCTAAAAAACGCCGCCGCCGATTTAGACAAAGCAACTTTAAACTTCGAGAAAGGTGTACCGACACTTAAAGAATTAAATACTTTATTCATCGCTAACAGGATCAGCGTTGAAGAATACGACAAAGCTTTAAACAAACTTCAAATAGACAAACTCAACGAGTCCTTCAAGAAAGGCACTATAGATCGTAAAGACCTTGTAAAAGGTCTTAAAAAACTAGCTGACGAATTAAACAAAAGTGAAGTCACTAAAACTCTTACGGACATTAATGCCGAGTTTAGGAAAACTGGTGACGTAGATAAGTACAATAAAGCGTTGCTAAGATTAGACACTGATCAACTCAATGACTCGTTTGACAGAGGTGAAATAAGACTAACTAAATTAAACAAAGGTCTTAAAAAATTAGCCGATGAAATTAGAAAGAACAAATTAGGTTTAACTTTAAAACAATTGAATCAACAGTTCAGTTTGACTGGTGACATTGATAGTTACAACGAATCTATACGGGCCATAAACTTAGAAAAATTAAATCAAGACTTCAGAGAAGGTATCATAACAGTAGATCAATACAGACAAGGTTTAATCGAATTAAAAGGCGAAGCGTTTAATTTAGAATCAGCTTTCCTTGGTGTTCAAGATGGGTTAAACAGAGTCGCTAGAGATGCAGGTAACGTAGCGAAACAAGTATCTAACGGTATCCAACAAGCTTTCTCTAGATTAGAAGACTCGATAGTTGAGTTTACCAAGACTGGGAGATTTGAGTTCTCTAAATTTACTCAAGATATATTGAGTGACATAAACAGAATTATTATTAGGGCCGCAATTATAGGACCATTGGCCAATGCTTTAGGTAGAGGTTTGTTCTCTGCAAGTGCAGGTTCACCTCAAACAATACAAAACAACGTTGGACCTTCAGCACCAAGTAACACCGCTTTTGCCGCTAACGGTATGGCGCTCAGGGGTGGTAACATAATACCTTTCGCTACTGGCGGTATCGTAACAGGTCCGACATTATTCCCGCTTAACGGTGGACGCACAGGTGTCATGGGTGAGGCGGGTGCCGAGGCAATCGTTCCTTTGAGAAGGGGTCGTGGTGGACGTTTAGGTGTTGATGCTTCAGGTGCAAGCAACGTTCAAGTAAATGTAATCAACAATACCGGAAGTGACGTAGACACTCAGGAAAGAATAAGCTCTGACGGAAGCAAGATATTAGACATTGTTATCGGAAACACCGTTAGAGATGGTTTAGCTAACGGTGAGTTTGATCAAAGCTTCGGTGAGATATTCGGACTTCAACGACAAGGTAGATAATGGCAGAATCATTCCCAGCTTCTTTACAGCAGAAATTTAACCAGGCAGGTTTTCAACTTACTTTCGGTGATAGTGCAATCGAGACACCTAATGAAGTTGGCCCACCTAAGAAACGTCAACGTTATACCAAAGAGTTCGATGATCTTAGAGGTACTATAGAACTTGAAAGAACTGATTACGCTGACTTTGAAACATTCTTCAAGACCACCTTGGCAGGTGGAACATTAACTTTTAATTATGACCACCCTATAAGCGGTGTCACAGGCGAATATCAATTTAAAGGTAGACCTTCCATAACAACTCTAGGTGGAACATATTTTAGAATATCTTTTGTTTGGAGGCAGATTGCGTGAGAAGTTTAACTAATAATCTATTAGCGCAATTATACGGAGAAAGAAGTGACGACCCGCTTTTAATGCTTGTCACTCTTACTCACACTTCTTTTACAACTCTTAGGTTAGTTAACAATACTGAAGATGTTATCAGTAGAGGTAACACTCACATCGCTTTCCCTATGAGAATCAATCTACCTGCTGAAGACGGTGTTAATGTTTTAAAGTCACAAATACAATTCGATAATGTTTCATTAGATTTAATAGATGAAATAAGATCGGTGACAACACCTATAGATACAACAATTGAATTAGTTCTTGCGAGTGACCCTGACACTGTAGAAATATCTTTTAATGAATTTAAGATAAGTAATGTTAGGTACGACAGCAGGACCATCAACGCCGACTTATTTTTAGATGATTTTTTACATACTGAGTTAACAAGTGAACGATACACACCAACAATTTACCCAGGGTTATTTACGTAAGTTTGTAGGAATACCTTACGAAGATAAAGACTGTTACGAATTGGTTCAATATTTTTACGATGATATATTTGGTATCAAATTAGAAAAACTTTACGGTAGTATTAGACCTACAAAAAAAGAAACAGAACAATTAGTGAACGATCAGCTAGAAGGTTTTGAAGAAGTTACAACACCTAGGATGGGTGACATAATGTTAATCAGAATCGTAGGTCTTACTTGTCATATCGGAGTTTATATTGACGAGAATCGTTTCCTTCATTCTAGGCAAGGTGTTGGTAGTAGTCTAGAACGTTTCGATAAATGGACTAAAAGAATTGAAGGTTATTACAGATGTCGAAAGAAATAGTAGTTAGGAAAAACCCTTTAAGTACCGATAGCAAAGTCTTGGTTGTGAAAGATGATGCAACAATCGAAGAAATGTATGAAGAGGTTTTAAAAGCTAATAAATTACCAAGGGAAGGATACGACAAATACTTCAAAGTTTATATTGGAGGTCATGAAGTATATAGAAGGTATTGGAAAACCTCTAAACCTTTACAAGGTAAGTCAGTATTATTCGCCGTAACACCTAGAGGTGGTGAAGGTGGTCAAATATTTAAGCAAGTTGCCATTATAACTATCACCGCTGTTGTTGCTGTCATAACTTCCCCTGCTGGTGGCGCGGCCTTCGGTACAGGTACAGGTGCGGCCTTCGGTTCAGCACTTGCCACCGCTGGTGCGGCAATCGGTTCCACGCTTTTATTTAATGCTCTAATACCACCTCTCAACAACGCTTTGGGTTTCAACGCTTCTGAGGCAGATGGTTTTTCTAATTCACAAAGTTTCTCTATTACGAATCAAAACAATCAGAGTAGAAAACTAAGAACAGTACCTAAAGTTTATGGGACACATAGAATATTCCCTGTCCTTGCTGCAAACTTTTATTTAAGTTCCGAAGCTGACCCTGACAACAACGGTGCTTTGTCTAACTACTTTTACGCTATTTATGACTTCGGACTCGGACCCTTGGCACTCGATCAATTTAGAATAGGTGAAACGCTTTTATCTGAATTTTCTCAAGTTGATTTTAGGTTGGTGGATTTAAACAAACCTGGAGTAGAAGAAGGTATATGGGATCAAGCTTTAAGTAATAATTTTCAACTTTATAAAGGTGATGTAACACAACAATCAATTGGTGTTGCTATTAACGCTAACGAAAACAATCCAGGTCCACCGCCAGTAGACGATTATCAAGTTGTAAGAAACGCTACACCTAATACGAACAGTGAAGAACAAGAAATAAGTTTAATTCTTAATCTGCCTAACGGTTTGTTCTCAGTCTTTGAAACAGGTGCGATTAGAAATAGTCAAATAGATTTAAAGGTTGAATTTGCTGAAGTAGGTACGGAAGACTATAGAAATTTTGATGATCTTGTTTTTGTTAACGATTTCAATAGTAGCTTACAAGCTTTTAATAAAGAAATTTTAGCTAACTCATTTTCTAATAACTCTTTTACTTTACTTAGTACTTTTCCAGCGGACAAAAACCTTCAAGCAAGTATAGTAGGAAACGCTTTTATTTTTCCTGAAGGTTTAGAAAACCCTGAAGCTTCTTATTATGATATAGCAGAACAGAGTATAGGGATATTAAAAGGTAACATATACTCTTTCAACATAAGTGCTGACATACATGTACCTACCGTAGGTGAACTTATTTACATTAACGGTCAAGAAATGTTCACGATCACATTTATTAACTTTAACGGTACACAAAACGCTTGGAATATAATAACTACACCTGCTAAATTTACTGTGACCATAGCTTATGATTTAGTTCGTACACCTAATGACCCTGCTGCAATATTCACAGCTACAGCAACTCAAAGAGTTCACACAAACAACATACTTGAAGACGGTGGTTCGACTTCGGTTATGAAAGTTAAGAGTTCCGAAAACGGAATAATAACAATCGATAACTTACAGACACCCAACTCTAATGTAACTGTCATTTTTAAACCAAAAACTCTAAACGATGTTAAGGTAAGATTAACTAGAAAAAACACAAACCATAATTTTACCTTCCAGAGAAACGATGCTTTAACGTGGTCGATATTAACAACTCGTTTTGACACCAACCCCATAGTTACAACTAAACGTCACGTTTTTATGGAAGTGCGAATCAAGGCGACAGATCAATTGAACGGAGTTATTGAAAACTTGTCGGCCATTGCTACATCTGTTTTAGATGTTTATGACGGAGCCAATTGGTCTAAACAAATCACCCAAAACCCTGCATGGGTCTTAGCAGACCTTTTAACAGGTGAAGTAAATAAAAGAGCTATCGCACAAAATAGATTAGATGCGGACTTATTAAAAGAATGGGCAGATTTTTGTGACGAGATACCAACAGCACCGCCTAATATATCAACTTTCTCACAACCAAGGTTTCAGTGTAACTTCGTATTAGACTTCAACACAACTTTAACTCAACTAATAGATAGAGTTACAAACGCCGCACAAGCTAGACTTACTGTAGTAGATGGTAGATACGGTGTGCTTATAGATAGAGCCAAGACAACACCTGTACAAGTTTTTACACCTCGTAACTCTAACAATTTTTCTTCTACAAGAGTCTACAGTGAGATACCTGACGGACTAAGAATAAATTATGTAGATGCTGGTAGTGGTTTTGAGATAAGACAAGAAACTGTTTTCAACGATGGGTTCGATGCTACAACAGCGGTGGACTTTGACGAGTTAGACACCTTCGCTGTAACAAACTCAGAACAAGCGTTTAGGTTTGGTCGTTATATGTTAGCTCAGTTGAAGTTGAGACAAGAGACTATAACTATAGATGTTGACTTTGAACACTTGGTTTGTACTAGAGGTGACTACGTAGTCATCACTCAAGATGCAATGAGAGTAGGAGGTGTACCCGCTAGAGTAATTAATGTAGCAGGTAATGTCGTAACTATTGACGCTCCCTTCGCAACTGAACCAGCTACTAGTTACGGTTACAGGTTTAGAAATGCTACTTCAGGTGTAACAGCGGTAGCAACAATGACTATTACAGATGAAGTAACTGCTACTCTCGATGGCCTTATACCAAACGTAGGCGACTTAATAATATGGGGGGAAATATCTCAAGTAACTTACGATTGTATTGTAAAGACTGTTTCACCTAATAGAAATTTAACCGCTACTCTTACATTAGTTGAAAAGAACGATGCGATCTTTGATGCTGAATCATCTGTTAACATTCCAGATTACAACCCGCAATTATCTACAATTCAAGACGAGAACTTAACACCTCCTACGGAAGTGGTTAACCTCGCTGTAACAGGTAACACTTTTGATTGCGATGGTAACGACTATGTTTACTTCATCGATCTTGAATGGGAAGCTCCAACAAGCGGGACGTTTGAAGCGTTTGAAATATATGTAAACTCAGGTCAAGGTTTTTACTTAGATGGAACAAGTACAACACTTAATTACCGTCATACCGTAGATCAAACTTTCCTTGGTGATGTTCATTCATTTAAAGTTCTCGCCGTAAGTCCTACAGGTTCTAAACTTCAATTAGGTAACGTAAGTGCTGTTACATCAACTCCAACCGCCAAGAGTACACCGCCTAGTGACGTTGACGGTTTATTCATTAACATCACTAACCAAACTATGCAGTTAACGTGGTCGCTTGTAGCAGACTGTGATGTTCAAAAATATCAGCTAAGATACGCTCCATCTCTGACAGCTATATGGGAACAATCAGTTTTCTTAGTGGACATTGATAAAAATACAAATACCGCAAACGTTCAAGCTCGTACAGGTTCATACTTCATAAAAGTGATTGACTTTAATGGGAACGAATCAACTAACGAAGCGATAGCCATTACATCTATTCCAGAACTTTTCGACCTTAACGTTATCGAAGAGACAGACGACTTTCCAACACTACCTGGAAGTTTAGATCGAACTGTTGACTTCGGTGGAACTTTATTACTTGCTGAAACTGCACCAACTATTTACGAACCTGAAGGGTTCTATTTTTACGAAGACTTTTTAGACTTAGGTGATATTTTCACCGTTCGTCTTCAGTCCTTGGTAACTGCTGAAGGTTTTAGTGATGCTGACTTAATGGTTAATTGGGTGACACTCGATACGGTAGCTCAACTTGCTACCACAACTGTCGCGGACTGGGACGTTGTAACAGAATATCGAGCTAGAGACACGCCTTTTGCAATGGCGAACTGGACTTCACTTGATATAATCGATCCGATAAGTGAAGGCGACCCTGATGATTTTACAGCATGGATACCTTTCACTATCGGAGATTTCACAGGCCGCATCTTCCAGTTTCGTGTCAGATTAATCAGTAACAATCCAGTGGTTACGCCGCGTGTCTTTGACGCTGTTATTCGATCTGACATGCCCGATAGGGACGTAAGTTTCGAGAACTTAACATCGGTCATTCCAGGTTCTACTACTGTAACGTACTCACCAGGCTTTAAGGGACCAGGCACAACACCTGCAATTCAGATAACACAAGACAATGCAAGTCAGGGTGATTACTATGTAATTAGTAACAAAACGTTAGACGACTTTGATATTGATTTCTTCGACAAAAATGATGTTAAAGTTGTGAGACAGTTTGACGTATTGGCCAAGGGATTTGGGTTTAAATCAGGCGCTACAATTTAATTAAACGGAGTTATATACATGGCAAGCGGATCAATCTTTTCAGACATTAACCCGGCAACAACGTCGGGTACACAATTAGCGACAATTCTAAATGATTTTAAAGATGCTGTACGTGCAGGATTTTGTACCAATGGTGGGTCAAGACCTACTAATTTAGGTACTGGTGGTTATTGGATCGACCAACAAAACGATCCGATCTGGTCTTACAAAATGTTTGACGGTACAACCGATAGAGAAATATTTCAACTTAACACCACAACTGGTGCAGTTACTATTTCATCATCTGGTGAACAATCAACTATTACTAAAATTTCCGACGATGCTTTAGGGCCAGTATTAAAGTTTTTAAAAGCTCGTACAACTGGCGATCAAACTCAAGACGGTGATTCGATTGGTGACATTGAGTTCACAGCGACTAACGATGCTGCTGGTGAAGAGTTATCGATGCGAGTTCGAGTCGTAGCTACCGATAACGCTACAGTCGGAGCGCATGGTTCAGACATGACAATTGAAGGTACTCCTGACGGTGGTGCTACAATGTCTGAGATTATTAGAGTGAAGGGCGATGGTAAAGTTGGCCTAGGTACTTCTACACCTGGCGAGAGACTTCATGTTAACGGAGCTTCAAGTAACACTAACGCTAAAATTCAAAACACTGAAGACTCTACAACAGCACCGAAAGTTGCGTTAAAGAAAAGTCGTATTGCTGGAAGTGGACAGACTCAAACAAGTGATGAGCTAGGTAACGTTGATTTCCTTGGTACTGATCAAAACGGTGCTGAAGTAGTCGTTGCTAGAGTCAAGTCCGTAGCTGCTGAGAACAGTACCGATACTCAACATGGTGGTACTTATGAGATTCAAACTGTAGCAAACGGAGCAACTGCACTAGTCGCAAGATTATCAATCGACAACGCAGGTAAAGTTACAATCTCAGGTGATCTTCAGGTCGATGGAACCACTACTACAGTTAATTCTACAACCTTGGATGTGACAGATTCCAATGTGACTCTCAATAAGGGAGGAAACGCTGCGAGTGGTGTAGATGCTGGTATCACTGTAGAGATGAGTGATGCTACAGATGTAGTTATTGAACACAACACCGCTCTTGCTTCAAAATGGCAAGCAGGTGAACAAGGTTCTGAAGCTGAAGTAACAACTGTTTCACACACTCAAACGTTAACGAATAAAACCATTAACGGCGGGGTTTACGATCTACTGGAAATGGTTCAACAGACGACTCCTGCCAATCCAGCAGCGGGAAGATTTAAACTATATTTCAAGAGTGATGGGAATCTTTATAAACTCGACAGTGCCGGAACCGAAGCGCAAGTAGGCGGTGGTGGCGGTTCTGCTTTAGAGATTAAAGATGAAGGTGTCACTGTTGATGCTGCGGTTACAGAAATTAATGTAACAGGTGGTGGTGCTACGGCGGTTCAATCTTCTCCTGGGGTAGTTCAAATTAATATCCCTGGCGGCGGCGGTAGTATAAACCTGGCAGAGCATTTTAACTTGTACTCGGCCGTAGTCACAAATAACGGTACAGCCGCTATAACAACTCAATCGCAAACATTTGTTCAATCAGTAAACAGAACTGCTTTGGGTGTGGTGGATGTAGTTTTCACTCCAGGCTTTTTTTCTCAAATACCTACAGTTCACGCTACTATTAACGAGCAAGATTCGAATGGTGACGAAGGTTGCTTTATATCAGCTATAACTACTTCGGGTTTCACTCTGAATACAACTGCTGATAGTGCCGCCTTTGACCAAGACTTCTCTTTTGAGTGTATGAGACAAGGGACTGATTATGATACTTCAGCTTCTAACACTAACTTCTACGGTGCCGTTATTGATAACAACGGAGCAACAGCTAGTGTCACCTCTCAGTCTCAGTCGTTTATACAGTCTGTTACTAGGACCGCTACAGGTACAGTAGATGTTGTATTTAATACTTCTTTCTTTGGTCAAGTACCTGCGGTTTACGGGTCAATTAATAACTTGGCATTGCAAGGTGATGAAGGTGTATTCTTTCAATCTGTAACGGCGGCGGGTTTAACGTATAGAACTACAGCAGACAGTATTGCACACGATGTACCTATAACCATTCATGTGGCCAGACAAGGCGCGGACTTACAGGGAAACCTAACCAATGAAGAGAGTTGTTTTGCTGCCAAGATTCAAAACAATGGAACGTCTACTATAACCTCTCAAGGTCGCACGTTCATACAAAGTGTCAGTAGAACAGGCTTAGGTGTAACTGACGTAACTTTTACTCCTGGTTTCTTTACTGCCATACCTTCACTTACTGGTGCCATAGAGCAAACAGCTACCAATGGCGATGAAGGTTTATTCATCTACAACATAACTACTTCCGGCTGTACTTGTGAAACAACTGCTGATAGTGCGCAATTCGATCAAGACTTTACATTGAGTGCCATCCGTCAAGCTTCTGATTATATAATCCCTAGTGGTGGTGGAACTACTGTAGTTAACGTAGTAGAAGATTACTATAGGCAATCAGGTTTTGTTTCTAAAAACGGAAGTAATCAATGTTTACTTAAAACAGTTGAGGATAATAATTCTCCGACTTTATTTACTTACACTGAACCGGGTGGAGATCATTCTCGATTTACTTTTGTTGAAGCTGCATCTTTCCATTGTTCTTTCTCAACTACTGGTGCAGACAACTCACAGTTCATTGAATGGTATAACTCAAGTGATAGTTTAATTTCTAGTTCTTCTGACAGTGTAAACAGCACAGGCGATAAAACTTGTAAGGCCTTAGTGGGTCAAGCTGATGTAGGTGATTATTTAGTTGCAGTTTCCTTAGTAAGTCCTGCTGATAGTGCCACAGATGTTAACTTCTCTCTGAAAGCTTTAGATACCGCATTAGATTCTAATGTTGAATCCATAGGTTACAATGGGTTCACTTCAAGAAACGGTGGCGGTGACGTTCTATTTAAAACATTGGTTCAAGATTCAGGTTCTCTTAAAGTTAGTGATTCAGCGACAGATCACACTCGTTACGAATTCACACAAATTTGTGACTTTGAGGTTATGGCTTCAACACAAGTGGTAACTAGTACAACCGTCGCGCTTATATGGAAGAACTCTTCCGATGTTGAAATAGCTAGAGCGCAAGACGGTCAACCTAACGGATGTACTCAATTAGCAGGAAGGGCAGCAGTAGGTGATTACATAATTGTAAATATGAGTGCTAACCCTGATGATAATTTAAGAACAAGTTTTCATGTCAACGCTTATCCTGTTAGCGATACCGCTAGAACAACTCACTTAATGATGTTTAGTGATAATGATGGTTATAACTCAAGCCGATACTTGTTACAGAATCAGATCGTAGATACCGCGGGTGGATTAGTTACAAAGTCTGAAACAGGCTCCTACACTAGATTCACATTCGATAGTGCTTGTAGGTTTAGTACTGGTACAAGTTATGAAGGGTCTAACCAAGCAGTAGGTCAATTTGCCGGACCTGAGCTTTACACTAGTGGTGATGTACTTAAATGGAGAGGTGTTGATAGGGGTGCTAATGGTGTTTCAGCAGGTAACATGGTCGGTTTTGCAGATGCAGGAGACTACCTAGTTTATCATAGTGATACAGGTGACTCATCTAACAGTACAAGTACAAACTTTTGGGTATACGCAAGTAACCCCGGTACTAAAACAGTAAGCGATGGTAACGGTTTCCTTGGTGTTATTTCTTCTGACCCTGTATCTCCCACCAACGGAGAATCTTGGATTAACAGTACCGATAAGAAACATAAGTTTAGATTCGGTGGTACTACATTTAGTTCAGCCGCATATACATAGGACTAATTATGAAGACAATAGCTTTTGGTATCTTAACTACAATGCTAACAGGGTTACTCGCTTGGGCGGGTAACACTATAGTAGAGCTAGAGTCTAGGGCCACAAAGCTAGAGCTTCATAAGACCTATATACATAAAAAATAAACGAGGGGTGTAAAGCCCCTCTTTAAAGGTTAACGACAATGCCAAGTTTCGGTTCAAGATCACAACGTAGACTGGAGGAGCTTCACGAAGACCTCCAGTTAATTTTACTAACGGCAATCAAGCACGTTGATTTTTCAATACTCGAAGGTCATAGAGATAAAGATACTCAAAATGAATACTTTCATGCAGGTAAGTCAAAACTTAAATGGCCTTTAAGTAAACACAATAAGAAACCATCAGAAGCGGCTGACGTTCTACCTTACCCATTTGCGCAAGCTGATTGGAGTAACTACAAAAGGTTCTATTACCTTGGTGGTATTTTAATTGCTACAGCGGAGATGCTTTACGCTGAAGGTTTGATAGAACATAAACTTCGTTTCGGTGGTGACTGGGATATGGACGACGATTTAGATGATCAAAAATTTAATGATTTACCTCATGTAGAATTGGTGGAAGTATGAAACATTTATGGCAAGACAGAAGGTACTCGGCGTGTATTCTAGGTATAATAGGTTTAGTGTTCCTTGGTTATACCAAGGGTACTGACGTAGGCGTTCCGTTATCTACCATCTGTATCGGGTTAGGTGCTGCGAACGCTTATCAAAAGAAGGGTGCTAATGACAAATAAAGCTACTTTAGGTATTTACATTGGTATAGGTTTAACAGTTGCTTTTCTAGCTGGCCGATTTTCTACACCTGAAAAAGTAAAGATCGAGAAAGTTGAAGTTGTTAAACTTGTAGAACGTGAAGACCTAAAAGAAGCAATTAAAAAAGACGAAACGAAAGAGATAACAACTGAAGTGATCGAGAAGAAAGATGGGACAAAGATTACCAGAACTAAAACTCGAATCGTCAATAAAGATCAAACTAAAAAGTACAAAACGAAATCAAAAGATTTAAGTAGCGAGAAACGAGAGAGTAAATTAGTTGAGAACCGCGCTCGTAATCGAATCACTCTGTTAAAATTCGCACCAGAGTCGTTACGTGATTTCAGGGAAGTAAATAGAAACTTTGGAATTATGTATCAACATGAGTTTTTTTTGAATATTCATGGCGTAATTGGTGCTAAGATTAATAAGTTCGAACCATTTGTAGGAATAGGGATTAGTTTCTAATGAGCTTCACACCTGAAGAGACACGACAAATTGTAGCTGATATAGCGACGATTAAAACAAAGGTTGAAGGGATTAGTAATAACTTACCTGAAATTAAAAGCGATGTTAAAAAGAATACTAAGCACCGCTTTAAAGTAAATTCTATTTTGGCGTTGTTGACGTTTTTAATCCCAGTCTATCTGAAGTTTTTTCACAAACCTCACCTAGCAAAACAAGTGAAGAACCCTCCCTCAGTGTCGAGAGATAACCCTTAACATCGTAAGGATAAGTTTTGTACTCACCAATTTTAACCCATCTATTTTTGACTTTTTTAAAAAACTGTAAAAGCCTTTTTCTACCGCAACGATTAATGGTGTATCCTATCTCCATTTCACAGACTTCCCTATCGACATATAGAGAAGTTCACCGATTAAATCGATAAAAGGTTCATTATCACATAGTTCTTCTTGCCGAGCGTGATCTAACAAAGCGTGGGCATATTCATGCCAAAACGTTTGCTCGACCTGTTCAACAGCTATCTCATTACCATTGACTTGCGTTTGTACAAATATTTCATTGGAGTAACACCTGTAAAGGCCTGTACAACCTTCTTTAGGGATATTCTGGACTATTTTTACTTTGATAGTTTGGCCACCGAGTTTGACCTGTCTGGGGATATTGTAGGACATCGTAATTCCTCCGTACCTTAATGATACCAAGGTGAGATGTGTCGGTTCTATAGGGAGTTTAAGTCAGGTATATAGTAGAGTGGTTTACTTGTTTGTTAAGTAATCTTTCAAGTGCGTATAATTAGATATGTCCTATATAAACGGAAATATAGCTGAGATTCAATTCTTGCTTGAAGCTACTAAGAAAGGACTACTAATATCTAAACCTCAATCATCCTATAGCGTTTACGATTACATTGTTGACAACGGTAAGAAGATGTTGAAGCTTCAAATCAAGTCATGTTTCCTAAACGGTCCACGATTTGGAACAAATGTATGTAAAGGTAAATCAGTTAAGAAATCGTACACTAAAGACGATTGTGACATAATAATTATATTTATTGCTAAACATTTAATCTGGTTTTTTATACCTGTTGAGGAACTTCTCACCATTAAGAAAATTACACTATTACCTTTCGGTGATTCAAAGTGGAACAAGTATAGGGAAGATTGGGCCTCACTATTACAATGAGGCGTTTATGATTGATTGTTGGTATTGTTGGTACTTATACGAAATGACTTTCCTTATTCAATACAGTGAGTACGTTACAGTTTAACCTTGTTAACAATAACCTTACCGTTAACTGTCTCTTTCTTTAAAGTCCACGCTAAGTTGTAATGCTTGCACTTATCTATAATACGCCTAACACTATTTCCAATACTGATAGTATCATCGAAAGGTTTGTCATCTTCTTTGGTAAATACTACTTTACTTATCTGTCGCAAGCTCATTCGTTTCTTACCGATAGCTTTAATAATCTTCCATTCTCTCTCACTAAAATTGTTCATTAATTGCTCCCGATAATAAGTTTCTTGGTTTCTTCAGTGTAGTAATCCCAGTCAACATCATTCCAATCAAAATCAGAAGCTACATTACACTGTTTTACTTTACGACCAGATTGAATAGATGTTTCTCTTGTAGTGTACTTACTCTTGTTCCCTGTATGAACGCGAGCATCCCAAACATCTTTACCAATTTCCTTCATTACCTCATTGAAATATTCATCTTTTAATTTATTCTTTCTTTTGTATTGACCTTCTTCACCTTTAGGGGGTGAAATCTTTTTCATAGGTTGTCCCGCTATCGATACATAATATCTACAGGTCTTTTGTTGTTGTTCATCGCCTATAAATAATTTACTGCCACCAGGCGTTTTGTAACGTAACATGAAATCAAACGGATCGGTGATAAGCCTTATTGCAACTTCTACCGGCCAAGACTCGGTATGAACTTTCTCAACAGCTTTCTTACTTGCTAAATTTGAATAATCTTTGTTCCAAAAACCATCGTAGTCTTCAATACATGTTGGGTACTGATAAGCTCCTTTACGTTTTAGCTTACCGTCCATTGTCTCGGCCATGTAATTGTTAACGTCACGAATCCACATACGAGAGTAATCGACACGTTCTAATTCAAGACCTGTCATGTTCTCCCACTCTTTACACCATATCTCAAATAACCAAATATACTCTTTATTGATACGTATTGTGATACCGTCAGTATTCCCTTGGATCAACTCACAGTCAGGTAACAAGTCCATCATTTCTACCAATTGAAGAATCTGAAGTTGACCATTACAAGTAATCTGCAACATAGTCTTTGGATCATAGAGCGGTGAATAGGTGTTATTGAAGTTACCATACGCACCGTTACCTGCGAGCTTTAAAGCTTTGTTACGACTTGTTCCCTTTGCATATTGACCTCTATCCTTCTTAACTTGCGCATAGGCCATTGTAAAAGACTCACCAAGATGTTCAGGACCGAAACCATTAGCAATAGCGACACTCGGATACATTGCAGCAACGTCAATATCAATGATTTGATGGGTTTCATCTGTATAAAATATTTTATTTTCTGCTGAAGCATGTACACCACCTATACCAAAATGAAAACGTAAACCAGACAAGCTATGTTCTATAGCAGGTTTCTCGCTTGAACCAAAATATACAACTTGTCTTTTAAACCATGTCAAAACTTTTTCAAATATTTCAGTTCTAAAATAAATCTTCGGTAAAATAATATCTTTCAACTCAACGACAGTTCTGATCGACTGTCTAGGTTTTCCACCAGCGTAACACTTGTCTTTACCGATTCTATTAATAAGATAAGACGTACCAATTTTTACGTCTGAATAATTTAAAACATCACCTTTTAAAATACCATCGTCCACGTACTCTCTTCTAAGATCGATGTGATGTTTGTTATACAAGAAAAACTTTTCAGTCTCTATAACATCGTGAACGTTGTATTCACGAAGATGATCTTTCTCTTGGTCATTGAGTGATCTTATATCATACGGTAAGTCTTGTAACGAATCGGATCGCATGGCAAACTGTAACGCTTTTAACGATGTTGCTTTCATCTTGTTATCAAAGTGACAAACTTTCATAATATCAATTTGCGGTATAATACGATTGTAGACACCTATGTTCTTAACTCTCGCTCCATAACTCTGAGACTTAATAATTCTATTAGCGATTTCACTAGCTCTTTGAAATGTGAAAGGGTGCGAATTAACTAAAAAATCGTGAAGAATATTGTAATCGAAACCAACATTATTATAACCAACCATTTCAATGTTGAGATTTTTTAAGTAACCAAGGAAATTAAAAAGCTCTGTCTTTTGATTAACTCTATCTGAAATCTCATACAATTGTACGTCTGTTGAATTTGTAAACTTCCCACAAAACGTAAAAATGTTAGGAAAGGTTTCTAAGTCATAAGTATAATATTGTCGTTCCATCACCACTTCTTTAAAAATGCCCCTCCCTCAATAACTGCTACATTACTCTTTCAAGGAGTGAGGGAGAGGCGATATTAAAACTCTGCGCCTAGAGTATTAACTAAGGTGTAGGCATACCGTGTTGAGGTAAGGCTCCCGGTGCGCCCAGTTGAGGACCGCCAATCACATTCGCTTGTTGGAGGTTTGGATCAACTGCTGGCATTTGCGCACCAGGAGTGGGTGTGTGTGTCCCTGGTAATCCCTGTTGTGGTAATTGATTATTAGTTTGTGGAAGACCTTGTGCAGGTGCTTGACCTTGTTGTGGGTTCATGATGTGACCTGGCAATACGTTATAGTTCGGGTCAGCAGCGGGGAAACCTTGTGCAGGTGCTTGACCTTGTTGCGGTAGTCCCTGTTGTGGAAGACCTTGTGGTGGTAATGCTGCTGCACCAGGAGCTTGTACACCTGTATCAACTTCCATCTGCCCAGCGTAAGACGGTGCTGTATTACCGAAAACTTCATCACCTGAAGGAGCATTAATAATCGCTTTACCAGCGGCAACAAGTTGAACGAATACAGGGTTAACGTAAAGACCTGCTTTACCTTGCCCTTTAGCAGGATGAGCTTTCACGTTAAGTTGAACATTAACGTAGTCACCACACTTAATTCCTTGGTTCGTTAAAACGTTCTCGCCGTTTTGCCAAACGTAAAACTTTGGCGGGATACGAGTTGTACAAGCAATAACAATATGGTTCTTGTAACCTTCTTTGTTGGCCAAGGGATTACCGTTCCTATCTACATCAACGTCACCATCTTTAATTTTAAGAGGGAAACCGTTAGGAAGTTGAGTAGCACCGTTAAAAAGTGTCATTGCCTCGTTATAAAGAGTTTGATAAGCGGTTGTGTACTGTTGAGTGTTTTGATTCGTTGCCGGATCAAGTTTAGGGATTGCCAACCCAAAACCGTATTCAACAACTGGTGTACCGTCAGCGTTAAACTCTGGTTGATTCGTTTGAAAATTCTTTTTTTGTTTGCCTTCAAATAGTGATCCACCAACCCAAACGATTCTACCTTGAGTTAATAGATTTGTTCCGTTTCCTTCAGACATTTACTACCTCCATTTTTGGTTCTTCTTTTCCGAAAACATTATCTGCTAATTCTTTTGCGCTTTTCTTCTCTAGCTTAACACCGATGAAATGTTTCTCTGCTAGTTGATTAATTAAATCTTTATGTACGCCAGCCTTTTGCGCCTTCCCTGGTGTCATAATAGTTCTTTCTGTAATGTCCTTTCCTGTCATTAACTTAATAGCTTCAGGAGTAACACCACTTTTCCATTTCCGATTACTAAACCTTTGCGTTTGAACATAACCAGGAATGATACCGCCTTGCTTGATTCTCATTGTTGCTAATTCAACCAAGGAGTCTTGTTTAATTTTTAAAACTTCTTCAGCACGTTTAATGTGATCAAGTTGTTTCGACAATTCATCGTTGTTAATCGAGTCTTGATGGAAGTCAGTTGAAACTTCTAAAGCACGATGAAACAAACGATTAAAAGCGGGGCAAGCTTCAGCAGCACCGGGGCAATACTTACAATGTTTAGAGGTTGTTAACTCTTTATTACCGTTAACAATCTCATTCATTCTATCTTCAATTTGTTTTTTGTAATCACACAATTGTTGATAAGTAATCACCCATGTACGACTTGAACCGTCTTCATGATGCGCCCTTGGTTGATGTATCGTCAATGAAATTTTATCGAACGCTCGCCCTCGTCTTATGACTTCCCCAATAGCATAACCGATAAGCTGCCAATTCTCTTCAACTTCAACAATACCAAAACCATATTTCAAATCTTCAACACAAAGAGTACCTTCATGATCAACGAAAGAAACATCTGGTCTTCCCTTAATCCAAACACCAACTTGAGTTTGCCAATTGATCTTCACTTCACAGAGAATTGCTGAATCTACAGCGTTTCTCGACATAACATCTTGTACAATTGGATCGATGTAAAACTTCATGTCGTCATCGATGTGAACTCCATTGTTGGCGATAACAGGTATCTCTTCACCAAGTAACTTCTTTTCAAAATATTCACCCGCTGCTGTTCCTTCTTTGTTGAATACAGTATCCGTATCGACTTCAGGAAATTGCAAGTGCATGAAACCAGCGCACACCATTGGTCGTGCTAGTTTTGAACATGATATTTTCATTATTGAACCTTAGTGATAATCCCTCTAGTCGTCCAATCATCAAAAAGAACTTGTTTACTCTCATTAGTGATTGACCAAATCTCTTCAACTTTAAAATACGTTTTAAGTTCGTTGATATAAGATTGTTGAAGTTTGTTCGCGCTGATTAACTGTGCAACGACCATGGGAAATTGATTCGTGAATGTATCAAGTGTATGAGCGTTCGCCACAGGCATTGAAGGTGATGGTGGTGCGGCGGTTGTTGGTACAGGTTCAGTTGTTCCATTTACTACATTACCATTCAACAACTCAGCTTTGACTTGATTAAATAAATCTTTATCAACACCTTTTCTTTTCTTCCAAACACCTTTAGTAGTTTGAGTTTTAGAACTTGCGTGAATCCTTTTATCCCACGGTAAACCTTCAGCATCTACTTCTTCTGTTGTTGAACTTTCTACAGTTTCAGGAGCTTTGAATTGTCCCGCTGGTGTTGTATCCAATTCTAATTTAATTTCATCTGCTTTAGGGTTTTCAAAAACATCTTCACCTTGAGGCGTTGTTAAAGCGGGAGCAGGTGCCTCACCTAGAAACCCATCGAGTTCGTTTTTAAGACTCGATACTTTACGTGCTAACGCGGGTAATGTGTCGGCCTTTAGTGTAATAGTATGTACACTCATTTTCAGTCTCCTTTAGAAAAAATCTCAGTATTAAATAAATAAATAAACGCTTGCCAATCGTCAAGAAAATATTTCATAGTGATCAATATGATCAACCTTAGACCTTACCAAGAGAATCTGAAAACAGATATTTATAATGCCTGGGACGCTGGTTATAAAAATGTTATGGCACGTAGCGCAACGGGGTCTGGTAAAACTATCCTCATGTGCGCAATCGTTAAAGAGTGTTTAGAGCAAAACATTTCAACAGCTATGATTGTTCATCGTAAAGAACTCGTTCAACAAATCTCATTAACTCTAGCTAAGTTCGATATAAAACATAATATTATAGCTTCAAGAAAAGATGTTAGAGGTATTATCGCCGCTCAACGTAGACTTTACGGTAGGCAATTTTACGATCCTGATTCCTTGGTGACTGTAATATCTGTTGACACCTTAATAGCTCGTTACGATTTATATAAGAATTGGGCGAAAGGTGTTAACCAATGGTTCATTGATGAAGCCGCTCACGTTTTAAAAGAAAACAAATGGGGTAAAGCCGCTGCGTATTTTGAAAACGCTAGAGGACTTGGTGTAACTGCAACACCTGAAAGACTTGATCGTAAAGGTTTAGGTTCACATGCAGATGGTGTATTCGATACAATGGTTGAAGGACCGCCTATAAGATGGTTTATCGACAATGGTTATCTTAGTAAATATAAAATCGTCATACCTCGATCCGATTATAAAAACTTTTTAAAAGAAGCTTCAGACAAATCAGACTTCTCAAAACAAGCAATGAAACAAGCTTCAAAGAAATCGCAAATTGTCGGTGACGTTGTTGAAAATTATTTAAAATTTGCCAAGGGTAAGCAGACAATAGTTTTTACTACCGACATTGAGACAGCTAAAGACATGCAAGCTAAATTTATAGAAGCTGGCATACCCGCTAAAGAGTTAAACGGTACTACTAACGACAGGGAAAGATTAGAAGGGATATTAAAGTTTGAAGAGAAAAAAATAAAAGTTTTAATCAATGTTGACCTCTTTGACGAAGGCCTGGACGTTCCCGGTATTGAGTGCGTTTCAATGTGTAGACCTACTAAGAGTTTGGGTAAGGTTCTCCAAATGCAGGGACGCGGGTTAAGAGTAGCTGAAGGTAAAGATCACCTTATAATCATTGATCACGTAGGTAATATAGCAGGTCCGAACGGTCACGGTCTACCTTGCAAAAAAAGAGAATGGACCCTTGATAGAATTAAAAAGACCGGGCAGAAAATAAACTTCCTTCGTATCTGTTCAGACGTTATGTGCAACTCACCTTATGATAGAGCGTTAACCGAGTGTCCCTGGTGTGGAACAGAAGCACTAAAATCTTCACGCACCAATGGTCCAAGTGAGAGAGTGTTACCAGAACAAGTAGATGGTGATTTGTTTTTAATCGACCCTGAAACATTGAGGGAAATTGAGGAAGGTGCTGTACTTGAAAGTCCCGCTCACATGGCAGAAAGGGTAGGACATGCGGCGGGTGCGGGGGCAGCGTTACGGGCCATGAAAAATCAAAACGACAGAATAGAAACTCAAGGCAAGTTAGGTGAAGCAATCGCTAAAGCTGCTGGTGTCCTTAAAACTCATTACGGTTATAGCGATAGATCAATACATAAAAAGTTTTATATTTGTTTTGGTATGACGATAACCGAAGCGTTGGGTGAAAAGAAAGTTGACATGGAAAAGTTAATAGTGAAGTTAGAAAACAACGAGATGTTATGAAAGAAAAATGGAAAAACATTAAAGGTTGCGAAGCTTACTACAATGCTTTTTTAACGTTGCACGGATACACACCATGGTAGATCAAATAACACTTGAAGCAATTATTGTAGCAGTAATAATATTTTTATTCATAATCAAATAAGGAGACTTAAAATGACCAAAGCGTTAGACAAACAAGTAGGTGGAAACCACTACAAGAATTTTAAATTTCAACCAGCGGAGTTTATCATCGCCAACAACCTTGGCTTTTGTGAAGGTAATGCGATCAAATACATCTGTCGTTACAAACTTAAAAACGGTGTTGAAGATTTAAAGAAAGCGAAACATTACATTGAGATGTTGATTGAGGAAGAAGAAGGTGTCAAAGTCCCTGGTAGATCACTCTATGATGGTGACTGTCTACCAAAGCTACCGAAGATACCTTCACCGTCAGTACCAGAAAAACAGATTAACGAAAAATTAAAAAAGATTAGAGAAGACCTTCAAAAACAACATTCGCAAGCTTTAGAAAAAGAATTTGCTAAAGAACTTAATCCGAGTCTACATGTATGAAAGATGAATCAACAGTACAGCAGGAAGCGCAACTTTACGCTCGTTCCAAAGATTGTTTTTTAATGAGAAATAATTGCGGGGCCTTCAAAGACGAAACAGGTCGTATGGTCCGTTACGGTCTTGGAAACATTTCTAAACAACACCAAGAAAACTCAGCTTCTAGCGACCTTATCGGTTTCACTCGTATACTTATTACCCCTGACATGGTTGGTAAAACCTTAGCGGTTTTCACCGCTGCTGAATGTAAAAAAGAAGCTTGGAACCCTGATAAAAAATTTGACAAACGAGAAAGAGCGCAACTTAACTTCATTAATTGGGTGGTTATGAATGGAGGCTACGCAGGATTTATTAATTCTGTTGACAGTTTCGGTAATATTCTACCAAAATAAACTTCTACCTAGTGGATAGATTTTCCTGATCCGTCAATTGAAAGAGTGAATTAAGTCTCCACTTTTCCACTAGGTTTCTAAGAGACTTTTAATGAGGCTTAAAAACAATATGAAATTAAACCAGGATAAAACACTTTGAGCATTTGGAAGTTCTTTCCAGCTACTCTCACGCCCGATGGACGTAAAGTACCAGTCAAGGGTTTTAAATGGCGCGAAGATTGTTCAAGCGACCAAGGCGTTATTAATTCTTGGTCAACTCAATACCCTCAACTAAAATTCTACGGACTCCCGACTGGCCCTGATAACGACCTGCTCGTTCTCGACGTTGATGTTAAAAGTGGCGGTCTTGAAACAATTAAAAAATACAATATCCCAATTACAATGAGTCAACGAACTCGTTCAGGTGGTGTTCATTATTTTTTCAAATATCCTAAAGATGGAAAACGATATGGGAACCGCGCTGGTTTCGATCAAGGTTTAGATATTCGTGGGGCAGATGGGTATGTAATTTTTTATGGCGTTGATAACACTCCAATTTGTGAAGCTCCTGATTGGTTTAAATCCCACGCCCTAGCGGTTGAAAAAGAAGCTGTCAATCTAGAAGATGTGGTTAAAATCGACCCGGAAATTGTCAAGCAAAAATTAGATGAATCGTGTGAAAATATACGCAACGCTCCCGAAGGAGAATCTAACAACGTTCTCAACACTGAAGCATATAAAATAGGCCAATTAGTAACGAGCGGAAGCGTTGATCGTGAACATGCTTATAACGAGTTATTTAACGCTGCTAAAGAGCGCGGTAAACCAGATCAAGAAGCAAGGGCAACAATTGAATCAGGACTTAAAGGTGGTGCCTCAAACCCTGTTATAAGTCCCTTCGGTAATCGACAACCTGAACTACTTGTTCCGACTTTTGAAGCAACGCCACCAGAACGTTGGACACCATCGTTTTTTACAACATACGATTTAATGAATTTCTCCAAATTAAAAAGACCACAGATTTTTAAAGATTGGTCAACTCAAGATATTCACTTAACAACCGCCGATGGTGGTACAGGTAAAACAACATTGAAACTTTACGAGGCAGTATGTCTTGCTCTAGGTGAACCTTTCCTTGGCCATGAGTGTTTGTTAGAAGGTGGTGGTCGTACTCTATTTGTCACAGGTGAAGACACCGCTGAAAAATTAGCGGCGATGATAGGTTCTATTTTAAAACAAATGGACATTCATAAAGATCGTGAGAAAGTAGCAAAAATAAAAAACAATATTCTAATTAAAAAAGATGAAGACCTTTGTTTAATCGATAAAGCTCGTAATGGTTTTATAACGTTAAACACCGAGGCGTATAGTAAAGTATGTGAAGCAATCGAAGATTTAAAACCCGATATGATTGTATTTGATCCAATTGCTTCGTTTTGGGGAAGTGAAAGCGCACTTAACGACATGTCTAAAATCGTCGCGAAATTTATGGGACGTTTAGTTGTTAAAAGTAATGCGTGTGTTGAGATGATTAATCACATGGGTAAAGCTTCTTCATCTACCAAGGACATGACTCAATTTGCAGGTCGTGGTGGAACAGCGTTACCTTCTCATTCAAGAGTGAGTCGCGTCCTTCGTCTTGTCGATCATGAAGAGTACAAACAGTTAACCGGAAACGACTTGACTGAGAACCAATCAGCAATGATGTGCAACGTGAATAAGTTTTCAGATGGTAGTCCGCTTTTTAATGAACCGTTTTTAATTGTTAGAGAAGGTTTCTTATTTTCTAAAGTAACTGTCGTTGCTGAGAAGATTAAAGAAGAGTTAGACAAAGCGAGCGATACTGAAAGAGTTTTTGGTTATATTAAAACTCAACGAAACGCTGGACGATACCCAAATAAAGAAATAATCACAGCACACTTCAACGCTCAAGCAGATAAGATAAGCAAAGAGAGAACGAATCAAGCTCTAGCACTTCTTTGTTATGAAGGACACATGGGCGAGATGGTTAAAACGATACTTAACCCTGACATTGAGGCAGGTGGAAAAGTTTATATGATAACGGATATGGACGGTAAAGAGGTGAAAAATGCCTAAAGGTGTAGCTTCGTTCACTTGTCACGAACGAAAGATAAAAGAGTGTAACGGTTGTAAAGAGGTTTTACCTTTTAGTCGTTTTTCAATGTCTAGTTGGAAAGGAACACCTAGAAGTTACTGTAACGTTTGTAGAAATAAAATACAGTGGGCGCGAAAAATGGAAAATAAAATAGAGCAATTCCCCACGCTTTACGCTCAATGCGATAACGATGATTGCTGTTATATATGGGCGAGAAGTAGAGGAATGATCTGTCCTAAATGCAAGCTGGAACATAATGAACAGTAAATACCACAAGACCGTTAAACGTAAATACGATGAAACAATAGTTCACCATGAACAGAACTTTTGCAACTCGAAAGCTTTGTGGGGGTTTGAATCAACTCTGGATCAAGAGAAGATAACTTGCGTTGGTTGTTTAGCATCTGTCATGTGGCGAAGAAATAAAAAGATAATGGATTACCAAGATTGCTTGAATAGAGCGAGAGTATTGGTAGAAGCTAAGTTAACTGTTGAACGAGCGAGGATAGAATGAAAAACACCACTAAAGAAGCGTTGAAAAACATTAAATTATCTGACGGTGAAAAAGAGTTTTGTAATACTGTTAGAGATAAAAATAGACTTAACAGGCGACCGACTAAACCAAAGTTTAAAGTTGAAACAAAATTCAACGGATCGGTTTACTTGAAAAAGAAAAGATTATTGGAGAGTGAAGGGTGACTGAAAAAGAAATACGCGACATGAAAAAACGTTTGGATTACTTAGAATACACTCTTCGTTTCATCAACGATTGGATCGATGAGTCCTATAAAATGTGGGGAAAATGGCCCATGCCCAAAGAGTTGCGGGACAGATTGAAAAAAGCGAAGGCGAACAATTAAAGCTCACCTAAGTATTCGCACTTTAATAAGAACTCAGTTCCACCCCACCCTAATCGAGGTGAATTGGAAGTCCATTCCATATAAGGTCTAGGTAAACCTTGCATTTTGTAAAAAGAATTTAACACTTTGTTGGTACACTTTCTACCGTCCATCACTTTCCAGTAAACACCGTCGTCACTCAATTCAGTAAAGATTGCAACTAAGTCACCATTAGGTTTTAAATAAACACCGGGTTTAAATATTTTATCGTTCATTAATGTTCCGTATTTTTCCAAACTGTTTCGTTTAACTCGTCAATTCTTATTTCTATATTAATTAACCGTTTTGCCATGAACGCCAAGAGTTCAAGATTTTCTCTTTCGTAAACGGTTAAACCATCGCTAGTAACATTCTTACGTTGATGGGAAATACGTTCTAAATCTTTATGTATTTTATCTAAGTATGTTATGTCACTCATCACTCTCCCCCCTTTATCCTCTTGGCGAGTTGGATTGCTCTCTCGTAATCATCACCACCATAGTATTGTTCGTGCGATTGCAGCAATGCTTTTGCAAGCTCGTCGCGTTCTTTTTTCATTTCACAAGTCATACTCACCTCTTTCTTTTTTCAATAACTGACAAATCTTAAATAGTCTCTTGGACTTTTTACGTACACCAAGTTGCTTAGAACAACCGCATAACAATGGAGTATAGTCTTCAACTGTGCGACTATATAAAGTACAAACATTTAAAGACTTTCTTTCAAAACGATCCAGTTTGTGAAGAGTGAAAATAAAATTACTAACTAATAACATGTTTAACGGTGTCATAACCAATACCCTTTAAGTTTAAAACCAACTCACAATTACGTTCCACCATTCTATGGCCGTTGCGCCTACGAAAGGGATAACTACACTGTAGAGAAACAGTATGAAAAATACTAAAAACACTGTGCCGACTATAAAAGTTATGGCGAAATCAACTATATTCTTAACGTCTTCGTTATCTTTATACTTATAATAAATAAAACCTAGTATCGCCAAGAGTGCAGATATTCCTCCAACAATTGATGACCCTACTATAAATTCTAAACTCATTATTTTAACCTCTTACGATAACCTTACTACTAATTCCTCTATATCTAGGCATCTACAACCCCACCTTTATCTTTAACTCTTTACCAGGCACAATTGCCTTAACTATCTTGGTGAACGTATCAATTGAAGGAGTCGCTTCACCATACTCATAACCGCTATATCCTGTTGAACTTTTGTAACCTACTAAACTAGCCACCGCCCTATGACTAAGACCTGCACTCTTTCTTAATTCACTTAGGAAGTCGGGAGAGATACTTGTAAAGTTTCTACCTGTAACGCTCACCTTACCTGCTGTTACTGTTATCATTTAAAACCTCGGTCGAGTAAAATGATCTTTACTCTCACCATAAATCAACTGCATTAGATATTCTGTTATACCACCTTCAATGTCTTCTTTTTCCGATACGTAAAGAGGAACCCTAACAGTGGTGTAACCAATACTTTTAGAACCATTTTTAAACTGTCTAAAAGATGCACCTTTTCTTATGGTTCCGGCCATTGCTCTAACAGTTGTAGAGTTATACTTTCCATTTAGAACGCCGTCTAAAATTTCTTGTCCTTCTGACCTACTAATAAGGTTAGATTTTTGAAGATTCGCAACGGTTGTAGCGGTACTTAAACCAACTAAACCTTTTTTTCTAACGGCATTGGTATCGGTGGTAATCTTCTCAGTGTATTTTTGAGGGAAAGCACCAAAAGCATTGAGTAACGATTCTACTCTTGCTTCAGTAATACCTAAACGAACGGAACACTCTTTTTTCGTTAGGAAATGTTTAGTAATAAGAAGTTTGAGAAGTCTACCTTGTTCAAAAGCTGAAACATCTTTACGTTGCAAGTTTTCAGACATATTAAAAACCAAGAGGTCGGCCATATCCTTAATATTGTCGTTAATAACAGCGTCAACCGATGCTTCACCTAAATTTTTAACGGCCCTAAAACGACGATTGCCCGCCACCAATACATAAGGTTTTTTACCTCTACCATTAAAAGCTTTAGTCACAACAACTGGCTGAATCAAACCGGATTCTTTAATTGACTCCATAAGCTCGGAACAATCTTCTTCATTAGCTCTTGAGTTTTCAATAAGAGCTACATCACTTAACTTTACTTTTTTCAATAACATTTTAGTCTCCTTAGTTATTATTAAAACTCTCCCATAAGCGAAGGCCTACGTTCAAACATTCTCAATAGTCGCGAGTTTGTTTCATTAAAGGGGCGGGAACCTGTGATCCAGAGTCTAACCGCTTGGGGCGATACACCTAATAATTTTGCAAATTGGTTAATGTCGAGGGAGAAGCGTTTCATAAACGAATGTACTTCATCACCTGTTAAAGGGGTGTGGGTGTTCTTTGTTAAAGGGGTGTTATCACCTCTTAAAGGGGTGTTATCAATCCTTGGTAGTGTGTTAGTCATAATTCAACTCCTTCCCTACTAGGGACCAATTCGTGAGAGATCGTAAATTTATTTTTAAAGTCGTCTAATTCTCTTACGAATATCACATGCGGGTCGTAGTATTTAACGTAAGATACCGCTTCAACCCATTCACCTGTTACAGGTTCTTTAAGTTTAACGAAACCAAGGATATTATAAACTTCCATGTCGTGCGACACATGTGCGCTACCTTTATAGTGGTAATTAGCACTCGTTACTAAATCGTTCATTTGTTTTAAGTCTCCAAAAGAATAAGTCTCAATGTTTAGAAAGCATATAACCCCAAATCAGGGTACGTCAATAATTAATTTTCAAATTCTTTTTTTAATTTTTCGTACTGTTTACGACGTTTCTCTTTATCGTCAGGTAACATGTCACTTTTAAGTTTGTAGCAAAGATAACCAGGAGCTTCTTCAGGCCTATTGGCCAATTTAGGTTTTTTATAAGTGGCGATAACACCAGATTTAATGAGGTCTTCTAAAGCTTTTAAAAGATCGGCCTTATCATCGATACCTATATCTTGGCGAGACAAACATAATAAATCTTTACCTAAGTGACCTTTAGCAGTTTTAACATAATTGATGATCTTTGCTTGATCTGACTCATTTGATTTAGCTGATACAACACCAAGGTTGTAGTCGAAAGGGTTCTTATTCGACATTTCATTATCTAAAGCTATGGCCAATAAACGACTCTTAGGTATTTTCTTGTTTTCAGCATACTTATAGAGTTCTTTATAGTGGTGTTCAGAAACGTAAGTCGTTAGCTTTCTAAATGGCATGGGTTTTATCTCCTTTTTAAAATTTCCCCAACCGTACACCGTTAGTAAATTGAAAGTCAAATGACGAAAACAGAGTGTGATAATATGCGATAAGATATAGAACTATGTTCTAAACTAATGAATAAATAAAAATGGTTTATGTATGTAAAGGGGCGGGCGTGGTTTTTGGAAAGTGCCTAATCACCCTTTTGTTAGGGAGTAAATATAGAAAACAAATGTTGCACTATATTTGCTTCCTAATTTACACCCTTGGGTGGGACTCTCCAAAAATATCATATAAATTACACTATGTAAAACTCTTTAAAATCATACACTTACAGTTATCCTTGGTTACGTTAAATAATGCAACGCTAATAAATAGTAAACGGAGCGTTATAAATAACTAATGTAAAAATTAGAACAGAGTTCTTCAAGGTGTAGAAGGGTAATATAAACGTAAAAGTAAACGAAGAACAGTGTTCCAAATGTTAGGGGGTGGAGAGTTGATAGTATTAAAGAACAGTGTTCCAAAATTAATCTATTGTCATATAACGTGGGAGTGGATAGTAATGTTAAGTAAACGGAGAGTGATAATGACGATATTTGATGCATTAAAGAGTTTAACAGAACGTGAGATATTCTTTTGTTTTCAAAGCAGGGCGGGTTATAAGTTCTACAATCTGGCCGTTGCTGATCCAACCGGAAAAGTTCACCACTTCCATTCTGATAACCTTGGCCATATAAAAGATGAGTTAGATTTGATGTGGGACTTTGATAAACCCGCTGTAGTTAAAACCACCGCAAGAGGTAGTAAAAAGTTACCCATTCCAGCGGGATTACCTGTACCATAAGATATGCCTAAAAAACCAAAGCAATTTAAACCCAATCGACACGTATCGAATAAGAAGTATAGAAGACCAGGACAACTCTCGGCTAGAGAGAAAGGTTACGATTCAAATTGGGATAAGTATCGCTTCAGGTTCCTACATCACAATCCAAAGTGTTATGTGTGTGGTGCTAAATCAACGGTGGTGGATCATTACGTAGCGTGGAAAGTAGATAAGGAAAAGTATTTTTGGAATGAGCAAAACTTTTGTCCTATGTGTCAGTATTGTCACAACTACGTGACTGGAAAGTTTGATAAACATAAAGTACCGTTATGTGCAGAGAAGAGTGAGTGGATAAAAGAACAAAGAGAAAAGTTTAATATTAACATCAAGGTAAAAATTGTTAAGTTACCAAAGGAAGTTAAGTAATATGAGTGATCTATTTAAAAAGTTTGAAGAGTTATTAAAGAAGTACAACCTAACCAAGCAATACGCAGATAATGTTAAACAGTATCACAACAAAGCACCTGAAGAGTTTTGTAAAAGTGAACCTAACAATGGATGGGTGATGAGAGCGTTCAATTGGGAGAAGGTTACTCCAAACGCTAAGGTTTGGAAGAGAGTACATAAAGAGTGGGTAGGAATGTTGTAGTGGATTTAACACTCACTCGTCCTTGTGATAATTGTCCATTTAGAACAGACGTAACACCTTATTTGAGTTACGAAAGAGCTAATGAGATTGCGTTAGCTTTAGACTGTGATGAATCTTTCAGTTGTCACAAGACTTCAACATGTCAGGGAAAGAGTAACATGGACAAAGGTGTGAAACATTGTGCTGGAGCTATGATAATGATGGAGAAGATGAACAGACCTAATCAATGGATGAGAATATGTGAACGTATAGGTCATTACGACAGGAGAAAATTAGATATGAACTCTCCTGTTTACCATGACTTCGATCATTTCGTAGATGCTCATGAGTAAAAGGGTAGGCCCCTTCTTTTCTAGAGACTGAAAAAAAATTTAAGGGGGCGGTCACTATTTGGATCGTCCACCAAGGAGAGACTTAATGGAAGAAGATGTAAAGATTAAAGAAGGTATCTGGTTTCATCCAGAAAAGGGAACCGCAATAGTGTGGTTTAATTACGGTAAAAATAGATGGGTTATTCACCGTGGTAAATACTGGTTTTGTAAATATGCAAATGAATGGTTCCCATCAACTCAAGAATTTTTCATGAAGTCATACATAAATAAAGTAATGAAAGATTACGAATTTATTTGTGAATATTAAACCAATCCCTTGGTGAATGTTTAATAAATATAATTT
>Ga0196899_1000080_pt1 | contig 47213 bp, 57 predicted proteins | sample VirMetDEL_Sep_01_FD_169095 | JGI IMG/M metagenome (GOLD analysis project Ga0196899, IMG submission 169095) | Aqueous microbial communities from the Delaware River and Bay under freshwater to marine salinity gradient to study organic matter... | ecosystem: Environmental > Aquatic > Marine >... | reverse complement strand
ACATGGGCTTTTTACGTGTAACACGTGTAACATCATTCCTGGAGCGAGTCGCATGGTTCATACCTGGCGGTTTTTAAAAAAAGCCCCATTGCGGGGCTATGATAGTAGTGATTACTTAGATTGGAAGAAGATAAAGAGTCGGACGACTCCATAGATTTGAACTGCTAACAGAATAGATAACAGTGAGAGGAAGATAGTTCCTGCGGTCTCTAACATCATTCACCTCCTTGTAAAGGAAGTTCAGGTTGATGTGGTCGATCGGACTTGGTGCGTTGGACTTTGTATCCATCTTGAACCATGTCGATTGCTTTATGACCGAGGGCTAGTGCTTTGCCTGTCCCTCTCAGTAGTAATCGCCCACCTTTGTAGGTGAGCGATATGGCGTCTCTAGTAACGCCGACGATAGTAGTTTTAGGATTAGCCATTTGCTGCTGCCTCCTTCTTATCTTCTTGTTGGAAGATGAAGATAGGTTCGACTTTACCGTCAACCACGAGCGGTTGAAAGTTAGGACGAAGCGTGATGCTTGCTCCGCCGTTAGATGCAAAGCCGATGGTTGTCCAACCGGGGTTCATCTGAGCCACTCCGTTCTCATCTACTTTAAGGTTGCCCTCTTCATCCTTAGCGGGGAAGGGACGTTTTACTTTAGCTATATATTTCATGTTTACTCCTGTGTATATATAGTTAGTGTTCCAATGAGCCAGTCTCATTAGAATCAAGAGACTACCTACGACACATGGACCACTGTCCATGTGCGATGACCGACGTTTTTCTGGACAAGGTTCCAAAGCTAAAAAATTAGAAACAAGGTTCCAAAATCGGAAATCGGGGAAGGGGGTGGCCGAATAGGCGGAAGGGGAGACAATGTATGAGCGATATAGTATAGTATTTTCAAAAAAAATTTCTGAGAAAAAATTTCCAGAAAAAATTTATGACAACCAAAGTTTGCGATCGGTGCAAAAAAGAACTGGATCTTTCTAGATTTGTTCAAGAGAAGTTGAAATCTGGAAATGGCACTTACCCACGTAATGTTTGCAAAACATGTACCGTCGACCTTCGACAACGGAGATCGAGCGGGGACCCCAAACGTTTTCTACGACACGTGTTCAACAGTCTAAAAAACAAGCGCAAAGATACTTGCGAATGGGACCTTAGTGTTGAGGATCTTTTTGAATTGTGGGAAGAACAAGAGGGCCGTTGTGCGTTGTCCAATAATATTATGACGTGGAAAAAAGGTGGGGGCTACCATGATTTTAATGCTAGCGTTGACCGAATCCAGCCTGACGGTCCGTATACCAAGATGAATTTACAGCTAGTTTGCTACCGAGTTAACATCATGAAACACGTGCTCGATGATCACGAGCTCTATTGGTGGTGCAAGAATATCGTGACAAATAGAGAGGAATACTAATATAATTCAATTTACATGCGTTTATTAGACGAAGACAGACCTACAGAAATAACCGAACAGGATAGAGCGGAGTTTCAATCCCACCTACCTTATGCCGGATTACACCTAAACGAGCTTTCTGTTCAAGAAGAAAGGTTGGTGTTATTTCATTTACGCGGTATGACAAAAGCAGCCGCTGGGAGAGCTGCGGGTTATAGAGACGTAGACCGTGTTTACTCTTTATTTAAAACAGAAAAATTACAAAAAGCTCTAACCTACTTACGCAATGAAATGCGTGAAGAAGTTAAGTTTGATAAAAACACAGCAACGGGAATGTATTTAGAAGCGCACCGTAAATCGGCGACCGCGACTGAAGAAAAAAATGTTGTCGATTCGTTGTGCAAGCTCCACGGTCTATTTATGCCTGAGAACGCAACGCAAATAAATATTAATGTGGATAAAGTAGAACAGTTGGAAAGATTGTCCGATGCAGAGTTGCTAAGAATTGCAGGGGCAGATACAAAATATTTAGAGCCAGCTAATGACACAAAAGATTGAATGCCAAAGATGTAAAGGGTTATATCATGAAACCCTTATATTGTTAGATGATATATGTGTTTACTGTAGGGCGGACGAGGCTGAAAAAGTTCCCGAGCCCCAGTTGAAGTCTGAACCGGCTCAAGCGAAACAAGAAGACTTATCCGCACAAGTAAAAGCGGAACAAGAACTAGCAAAAAGAATCTTAGCACGTAAAAGGTTACTCCCATTTGTTGAACGTTTTAATCCAGATTATTTAGCCGGCTGGGTACACAAAGATATCTGTCAAAGATTAGAAAGATTTAGTGAGCAAGTAGCAAATAAAGAATCACCTAGATTGATGCTCTTTATGCCACCGCGACACGGTAAATCTACTTTAGCCAGTGTTGCATTCCCTGCTTGGCATTTGGGTCGACATCCTAATCACGAGTTTATAAGTTGCTCGTATTCAGGTTCTCTTGCAATGAATTTTTCAAGAAAAGTTCGTCAACTACTTAGAGAACCAGTATATAAAAATGTGTTTGAAAAATCTAGGCTAGATAAAGATTCTCAGTCAATTGAATCGTGGCAAACGACTCAAGGTGGTGGTTATGTTGCGGCGGGTGTTGGCGGAGGTATTACTGGTAAAGGTGCACACGTAATGGTAATTGATGATCCAGTAAAAAACCGTGAAGATGCAGAATCCGATAACAACCGCGAAGCGACCTGGGATTGGTATACATCAACTGCTTATACACGTTTATCACCCGGAGGCGGCATACTTGTAATTTTGACAAGATGGCATGACGATGATTTAGCGGGTCGATTATTAAAACAAGCAGAAGAAGGTGCGGACCAATGGGAAGTAATTAAATATCCAGCGATTGCAGAAGTTGATGAAACTTTTAGAAAATATGGTGAAAGTTTACATCCAGAAAGATATAATGTAGATGCGCTCGAGCAGATAAGGAAAGCCATCGGCCCCCGAGATTGGTCTGCTCTGTATCAACAGAATCCAGTATCCGACGAAGGCGATTACTTTAGCCGAGACATGATCCGTTATTACGAAGATGAAGATATTGAATATGCACAACTTAATTACTATTGCGCGTGGGACCTTGCGATCGGGCAGCGTGACCGGAACGATTATTCAGTTGGTATTGTTGTCGGGGTCGATGAATATGATAATTTATTTGTTGTTGATGTCGTTCGCGGAAAGTATGATGGCTTTGAGTTAGTTGAACAGATCTTAGACTTGTATGAAACTTGGCGCCCAGGTATAGTGGGCATAGAACGAGGGCATATTGAAATGGCCCTAGGGCCCTTTTTGCAGAAGCGTACTAGAGAACGGGGATTAAGCGAAGCGTACTTTAAAGACCTAAAAGTAGGTCGTAGAGACAAAGAAGCAAGAGCACGTGCAATCCAAGGTAGAATGCAACAAGGTATGGTATACTTTCCAAAGGACGCTGTTTGGACTGGAACCATGGTTGCAGAACTTTTACGTTTTCCAAATGGAGCCCATGATGACCAAGTCGATGCATTGGCATGGATAGGTTTAATGATGACAGAATTTGCTACTTTCTATGAACGACCGGAGCATGTTCCATCTTGGAGAGATAAGTTAAGACATTTAACTAAAGGCGATAAACATAAATCATCGATGAGCGCTTAATGGCAGAGTACAAAAAAACTAAAAAGAAACTGGATGCGGCGGAAGAACTAAATCTTGCTCGTCGTCAATGGGAAGCCTATACCCGAGCTAGAGACAATGGTCATGATGACTATATTGAAATGGCAAAACAATGCGACGCTTTTTATCGCGGAGAACAATGGGACGAAGCTGACATGGCAGCGCTCGACGACCAAGGTCGACCCGCGTTAACAATCAACACAATTTTACCTACTATTAATACTGTTATTGGTGAACAAAGCACCAGACGTGCGGATGTACAATTCAAACCGCGGGGATCTGGTATGCAAGAAACTGCTGACTTGCTAACAAAACTTTTCATGCAGATTTCTGATAACAACAAACTCGATTGGATAGAATCACAAATTTTTTCTGATGGTTTAATTCAAGACAGAGGGTGGTTTGATGTAAGAATAGATTTTTCTGATCACATACAAGGGGAAGTAAGAATTACACCCAAAGACCCACTCGATATTATTATTGATCCAGATGCAAAAGAATATGATCCTAGAACTTGGAATGAAATTTTTGAAACAAAATGGATGAGCATAGATGACATAGAAGAAATCTATGGACAAGAAAAATCAGATAAGTTAAGAGTTATTGCAGAAGTTGGATCTACCTTAGGCGCAGATTCAATTGAGTATGAAGAAGAAAGATATGGTGATACATATAGTGGCGAATACTCAAGTGACTATCCAAATAATCCAGAAGAAGCAAAAGCAGTAAGATCAATTCGTGTTATAGAAAGACAACATTATAAATTAAAAGAATGTATGTTCTATGTTGATCCTGTTACGGGCGATCAAAGAGAAGTTCCATATAATTGGAGTGAACGCAAACGGAAAAAGTTTGCTGATGATATGGGTCTTTATATTATTACTAAGACCATTAAAAAAGTTAAGTGGACTGTAACAGCAGACACAGTCGTTTTATTTGATGACTGGTCTCCCTATGATCATTTTACTTTGGTTCCTTATTTTCCATATTGGAGAAGAGGTAAACCTTTTGGCATGGTAAGAAACTTAATTTCACCACAAGAACAACTAAACAAAATTTCATCTCAAGAACTACACATTGTAAATACAACTGCGAACAGTGGTTGGGTAGTTGAGTCAGGCTCTCTTACAGGAATGACAGCAGATGATTTAGAAGAACACGGTGCGGAAACTGGTTTAGTCCTCGAGTTTAATCGAGGCTCTACTCCCCCAAGTAAGATCCCCCCAAACCAGATTCCCACCGGCCTGGATCGTATAAGCCAAAAAGCGGCTATTAATATAAAAACAATTAGTGGTATTTCTGATGCCATGTTGGGAACCGATAGCCCTGAGGTTTCTGGTATTGCCATTCAAGCAAAACAGAACCGTGGTGTTTTAATGATTCAAGTTCCTTTAGATAACTTAAGGAAAACACGACAGTATTTAGCAGAAAAAATTCTAAACTTAGTACAAAAATATTATACGGAAGAAAGGGTTGTACAAATCACAGATGAAAACGACCCCCGTAAACCAAAGGTCCCGGTTAAAATAAACCAAATGACACCCGAAGGTAATATTATTAATGATCTTACTCTAGGTGAATATGAAGTAATTATTGGAACAGCACCTTCTAGAGATAACTTTGAAGAAACACAATTTGCACAAGCCATTGAGCTTAGAAAAGCGGGTGTACCAATTCCGGATGACTTAATTATTGAATACTCTCATTTATCTAAGAAAGCAGAAATTGCAGAACGTATTAGACAAATGCAAGGAATGGCTCCACCTACTGAAGCGGAAGCTGCATTACAACAGTTCCAGGCTGAAGCCGCAATTACACAAACACAACTTGAGATTGCCAGACTTGAGGCTGAGGTACAAAACCTACAGTCTGTTACACAGTTAAATATGGCTAAAGCCCAAGGTGAAGCTAGCGAACCACAAGTAAAAGTGGCAGAGCTACAAAGCAAACTTCAAATGAAGAGAGAAGAACTTGACTTACGAGAAAGGTTATCTGGTATGACCAACGAAGTAAGAAAAGAACAAAGTGAAACTACTGCAGCAGCAAAAATTGCTACTGCGGCCATGAAACCAAACCAAGGAGGTAGAAGAGATGGCTAAAAAAGAAGAGACCAATGAAGTGATTATGGAGGCTATGCCAGGAGGTGAGCCTATTAAAGAAGAAGACGTTAGTTTTGACGTGGATCTTAATTTTGAAACCGTAGAAGAAGAGGAATCTGATAATGAAGAAGTCAAGGAAGAAACTGACGCACCTGCAGAAGAAGAAGTTGTTGAAGAAGAACCTGAAACATCAGAAGAAGAAGAGGCACCTGCAGAGCCAGAAGCTGTTAGCGAAGAGGGAGTGGATGAAAACAGCGAAGCAGATGCATCACCAGATATTCAGCCAGCTGAGGGAAGCGATGAAAACGTTGCCCAAGAAGTAGAACAACCAAAAGCACCCATGGTGCCTAAATCTAGGTTAGATGAAGTGCTTGCAAAACAAAAAGCATTACAAAAACAACTAGATGAGGCTAAAGCAGCACAAGAACAAGTGCTAGAAAACGCTCCTGAGTATGATTTTGGGTCAAAAGAAGCTGAATATCAGCAATTAGTACTTGATGGCGAAGCAGAAAAGGCCGTAGCGCTTAGAACTGAGATTAGAAACGCTGAAAAAGAGCAATTTATGTTTGAAGTTCAAGCAAAAATGGGTCAAACAGTGCAAAAAAACCAAGAAATGACTGAATTACAGACAAAAGCAGCTGAAATAGAAGCTACTTTTCCTGTTTTAAACGAAAATAGTGCTGATTTTGATGTTGATTTACAAAATGAAGTAGTCGAATTGCGAAATGCTTTTATGTCTCAGGGTTATACACCCGCTGATTCATTAACTAAAGCAACTGAATACACTTTAGCAGCAAAAAGACCAGAATTGTTAAATTCAACAGAAGTAGCAGAGGCCCCAAAGGTAGACGAACAAGTTGTGCAGAAGAAAAAAGTAGCTAATATTAATAAAAAACTAAAAGCTGCTGATTCTCAACCACCTTCTATGAAAGGAGAGTCTGCTAAAGGGGATAAAAAAATAGATTTAAATATGTTATCTGACGATGAGTTTAGCGCACTTCCAGAGGAAACTTTGAGAAGAATGCGTGGTGACTTTGGTATGTAGTTGGTATAACATATAAGTAATTCGTCCGTCAAAACGATATTTGACGCAGGTCGTTCTGCTAAAACAACGTTTTCGCCTGCCACGGCGTAAATCTGGCTGGAGTCGTGTCCGTAAAAACACGAAAACGTTTCCCAACGATAAAGGGTACACGGGTAAGTAGTCGGCCCAGAAAAGCGACTGGTTAGTTTAACTTTAATCTTAAATTTGGAGGATGCCATTATGGCTAACACAAACTTTTCATCACTGACCAGTGAACAGCTTACTATCTGGTCGCGTGATTTTTGGCGTGTTGCTAGGAACATGTCCTTCATTAACCAATTTGCGGGTAGCGGACCTAACGCTATGGTTCAGAGAATATCTGAACTTACCCAATCAGAAAAAGGAGCAAGAGCTGTTATAACACTTCTTGCCGATATGACTGGTGACGGTATTGTTGGAGACAACACCCTCGAAGGAAATGAAGAGACTTTAAGAGCCTACGACATCGTTGTACAACTTGATCAATTGAGATTTGCTAATAGACTTGCGGGTAGATTAGCTGATCAAAAATCAGTTGTTAATTTCCGTGAGCACTCACGAGATGCACTTGCATATGCAATGGCTGATCGTATTGACCAATTAGCGTTTTTATCGCTTTCTGGTATTAACTACACACTAAAAAATAGTGGAGCATTAAGACCTGTAATGAATTCAGGACAAAATCTTGGTGATCTTGCTTTTGGTAGTGATGTAACTGCACCAACTTCTAACAGACATAGAAGATGGGATGCTACAAGTAAACTTGTTGCTGGTGATGTAACAGCTGTTGCAGCTGCTGACACCATCACTTACGAGTGTATTGTTGCTCTTAAAGCTTATGCTAAAGACAACTACATCCGTGGAGTAAGAAGCGCAGGTGGAGAAGAGGTATATCATTTATTTGTATCACCTCAGGTAATGGCGGACCTTAAACTTGATTCAGATTTCTTGGCTAACGTCAGAAATGCTGGAGTAAGAGGACCAGGCTCAAGCTTGTTCTCTGGCTCTTCAAGCTTAATGGTTGATGGAGTAATGGTTCATGAGTTTAGACACGTGTTTAACACTGCTAACGCAACTACTGGAACATCTTCAAACGCCGGTTCTGCTGGATATAAGTGGGGAGCTGATGCTAACATCAACGGTTCTGCTTGTTTATTCTGTGGAGCACAAGCCCTTGCTATGGCTGATATTGGACTTCCTGAAATTGTTGAAGACACCTTCGACTACGGGAACCAAAACGGTATCTCTATTGGTAAGATCTTCGGTCTTAAGAAGCCTAAGTACAACAGCGACTATAATGGTGGCGTTGAAGACTTTGGTGTTATTAGATTGGATGTTGCATACTAAGTATGCTTTTGTGGGTGGTTCATTTTGAGCCACCCCTTTTTTAAAGGAAAATTATGAAAGGTTTATATTTAATTTTAATCGGCTTATTTGCAACTTCATGTGCTACTGTTAATTCAGTAATTGAAGGTGGTAAAGACATAGCTATGACTACTGTAGATACAACTGTAAAAACAGCAGGCTCTATTTCAGGCGCAGCACTAAAAGATGTTAGTGGCGTTGTTAATACAGTGGCTGAAACTTACGAAGGCGTAATTGATACAGTTGTAGAAAATGTTGATAAACAAACTGATGAACTTCAACCAAAGGAAGAAGACTAGTTAGTTATTTTAGGAGTAAATTATGATCGTAGTATCAGATATTGACAGGTATATTTCGACCACCTGGGGCGCATCAATCAGATTGGAAGCTGGCGTACCAAAAGAAGTCGGACAAGATATAGGTATTTTTTGTTTACAAGAAGGGTGTACAGAAGTTAAGCCCCACTCTATTAAAGAGAAAAAACCAAGCGAACCAATTAGAGCTAGAAATGAAGATGGCACTTTAAAAGGTGATGATCTAAGTACCCCCGATGTAAATGAAGCATGGGAAGGTGGCAAAGCACCAGCAAAGAAAAAGCCAGCAGCTAAAAAAACAACGAAGAAAACAACTAATAAATAATGGGAACACTAACGGGCACTAATATTATTGATAGAGCTAGACTTACATTACAAGATAGCTCCGGTGTTCGTTGGACTGATGCAGAATTATTAATATATATTAATGATGCACAGCGAGAAATTGTAAACTTTAGGCCAGAGTCAACTGCTACACACTCAAATGTTCAGCTATCAACCGGAACGGAACAAACGTTACCTTCCGGCGGACTTCGTCTTATTAAAGTAACTCGTAATATGTCAGGAACAGCTTCAGATGCTACTGGTGCTAAGTCAGTTAGGATTGTAGAAGAAGACTTATTAAATTCTATTGAACCCGATTGGCATGACCCAACTGTAACAGGGTCTTCAGCGCATGGTGCTGTTGTTAAAAACTACTTGTTTGATCCAGATGATCCTAAAAAGTTTTATGTATATCCAGGAGTAGCCTCTGGTTCTAATGCTTATGTTGAATTAATTTATTCAAAATTACCTACTGATTTAAGTTCAGTTTCTAGCACAATAGATATCGAAGATACTTACGGTAATGCTATTTTAAATTTTGTTTTATATAGGGCTTACCTAAAAGATGCAGAGTTTGCGGGTAATCAACAAAGGACAGCAACTCATTATCAATTATTTATAGGTAGTATTTCTGGTGGCGGTAATGCTGAGGCTATTTTAGACCCTAACTTAGATAGAAGCGCAGAAACAGGTAGAACTGTAGGAGTACCACAATAATGGCAAATTTTAGTTCTTTAGTTAAAGAAGTTTTACCCTACGTTCCTAATTGTCCAGACTCTTTAGTTGAGTCTACTCTCAGATCAGCAACTATAGAATTGTGTGAACGTTCTGGTGCATATGTATTTGATCTTGACCCTATTACAACCATAAGCGGTGTGTATGAATATGAGTTTGATCAACCTGCAGGTACCGATGTCCACAAAATTTTATGGATGACCTATGATGGAGATGATTTAGATCCAACTAGCCCAAGAAGTTTAGAATTGAACTATCCCGATTGGAGAAACAAAACATCTTTACCCCAAGTTTACTTACAAAAAACACCGGATACTTTTTGGGTTGTACCAGTTCCTAATTCATCAGTTACAAATGGTTTACAAGTAAGTGTGGCCTTAAAACCAACTAGAACTTCAAACAACATAAGTACTGATTTTTCAAATGATTATCGAGATGGAATTATATATGGCACCTTATATAGGTTGTTAAGGATTCCAGCAAGAGATTGGACTGACCCGCGTGCAGCTGCAGATTACTTAGGTTTATTCAATCAAGAAGTAACTCAAGCAGAACAACGAGCACGCAGCGGTGATTTAGGTGTACGTAGATTAGTAAAATACCGTGGGGTTGGATTGTCTCCGCGTAAAAGGTATAAGCGATATGGTTCAGAGATTGACTATTGATGGGGTTTCGATTGAACAGATCCCTCAAAATGAGCTCAAGTATTCTTTTGAAAAAATTGAACCACATCTACAAAAGATTAGAAAGAAAAGCTATTCTGATTGGATCGTAGCTGACGTTTACCTATCCCTAAGAGAGGGCGATTCAACTTTATATATGTTTTATAAAGGGGATCAATACATAGGTTTTGTTATAACACAGTTTGTAACAGATCCAAGTGGCGTTGGAACCCTTTTTGTCTGGGCAAGTTATCAAAAACCAGAGTATAATTATATAAAAGTAGGATTTGACTTTTTAGAACGGTTGGCAGAAACATTAAATGCTGTCGCAATAGAATTTGAATCCAGTAGACAGGGGTGGAAAAAGACCGCTGAGAAATTTGATTTTAAATTAGTCACATCGACATTTAGAAAAGAGTTATAAAATATGAGCAGAAGAAAGGTAAAAAAAGGTAGGTTCCTCGACGAAACTCAAGCTGAGAAAAACCTTAAAGCAAAACTGGACCCTAAAGTTAACGCTTTACGTGATCGGTTAGATGCAGAGTTAACTACAGCAATCCAAGAAAAAGGAATGGATCGAGTATCTACTGCACAAGGAATTGCGTCCGCTGATAGAGAACAACGAGTTGCAGATATGATTGACACGGGGCTAGCAAAAAATGTTGCCCTAACTGCACAACTCGCATCTAATGCTGTTGCCGATATGACTACGGGTAGAAGAGTAGGTACAGCCCAAGAAACACAAACAGACGTAGATGTTGCAAAAGCTGTTTCAGGTAAAGAAAACATTGAAGATAAAGGTGAACTTAGAAAAACAAGCCAAATTGCAAATATAGATTTAACTGAAGCCGCGGCTAAAGAAAAAGGAGATTTAGCTAAACGAGGGGCTTTGTATAACACAGCGAGCGGTTTCATATCTGGCAGGTTAACTGCGGCGGGCAAAGCGTTAACGAAAGATCCGGGGTATACGGTTGATGCAAAGGGCAACACAGTACCAGCAGAAGGACCTAATCTGTTTCAAGCAATTATGGATCCAACTCTTGGCGGGTCTTCTTTAGCAAAAGTAGATTATGCCCCAAAAGATATTAAAACTCTTCAATCTTCTAAAGGGTCGGGGCTAGCTTTTAGTTAAAATGGAATTATTTCAATCTACATTAGCGAACTTAACTACTCAAACGGAACCGGGGGTCACTAAGGTTAATGCTAATCCATATGAAACAAACGTAACTGAATATACTCCCCCTGTAAGTGAAACTATTAACATGCTTCCAGAAGAAGTTAATACCGTTGCAGAAACAGAAGCTGATGCGCGAGCCGCAAATGAAGCGGCGCAACAAAGAGCGGCAAGAGAACGTAGTCGATACGGTGTACAGCAAACAGCAGTCGAGGCACAAGAATCAAGTAAGCTAGGGCAAATACAAGGCCAAGCAAATATTGCAGGCGCAAGAACTCAGGCTATAAGAAGTGATGAAGCTATTAATCAACAAGTAAATAGAGCAAATATAGGTTTATTAAGTCAAAATTTTCAAAGTGCTTTATCTAATTTACTTGGTTTAGGTGATATAGATGTAAAAAGAAAGAATGCTTACGCAAATGCAAAAGCAGCTTCTAGATCTCAGCACTATGGGTTTTTAGGGGGTATTGGTGGTGCAGTAGGGAATCTTTTAGGGAGAATATAATGGCAGAACCAACTTTTAAAACATTTAGTGACGCAGAAGCTTACAAAGTAAATAGAACACGAGAAGTTGGCACACAGATTTCTAGAGAAAATAATCGCTTAAACCAACAGTTGAACAAAAGCTATGCTGATTTTATACAAGACAACCCCAATAGCTTATTAAAAACCGAGCAAGATTTTGAGGCATATAAAGCTAAGTATAACCCTGGTGATGTACAAGACCGTTTTCAGGCGTATATTGATGTATACGGACCACAAGGCGGCATGGAAAGAGCTTTTAATTATACTGGGATTGCTCCTATGTGGTTTGGTGCAGATGAAAACGAAACCCGAGAATTTGATCCTAGTACTTTAAACTACAACCCAGAAACCGGGGGATTTCAAGCGCAACTACGTGTTGCAGATAAAAAAAATAACCGAAGCTTTACTGCACCAATTACTGCCGCTGGCAAAAAAGTAGCAGAACTTTTTGGTTTTGGTGGTCAAGAAGCAGTAGAAGAAAATACTCTTGCAGATGTACCGTTAGAAGCTGCTGAAGAAATGTTCATAAAGGCAAATGATTTTGTTGGTCAAAAGATAGGCGACCCGGGAATACGAATGCTTCAAACACCCACTACAAACAATGTTTTAAATCGATATGCTTTTGATCTTAGTCCAGAAGGGAGAACAGCAAAAGAACAGTTTATCCGCGACGTTACTGGCTTTGAAGAAGGCTTAGTTACAGAGGGGGAAGAACCTCAACAACAAGAGGGAGCTGTTGGTTTAGACGCATCTACACAAACGATAGACCAAGTTGCAATTGATATAGCAAAAAGAACTTATGGTATTGATTCTAAAAAAGATACTGCTCTTGTTAGAAGGCCCAGCGAAGTAAAAGAACTAAGAGATGCCCTTGGAGAGGATTTTTATTTAGAACCTAATTTTGAATTTAGTGAAGAAGATAACCAAAGACTTTCTGCTGATGACAAAGAACGGGTTATTAAAAGACTTAAAGAACAATCAGATTCAAATATTACAGGGGCACTAGCCCAAGTAAAAGGCGCGGCGATAAAAAACGCTCGTGATATAAGAGAAGTGCCTGGGGCTTCTAAAGAAGAGCTAGCACAAGCGGCAACTGTAAACGATTTTTATCAATCTAATGGAAAAGCACTAAATAAAATTTTTGCTGCACGTCCTAGCTTGTATGACGAGTTTAAAGCAGATTCAAATGCGTTTGCTTTAAAGTATAGTAATCCAGAAGAATTTAATAAAATTGATGCTAGTTCTATACCCCAAAAAGAGAAAAATGACGTTGTAAAAAATAACCCTCTTACAGTTTCCGCTTCTGACAGAAAAGAACTTAGAGAAGCTATAAATACAAAAGACACAAAAAAAATGGGAGAAATTTTAGATAGACTATCGCAAGGACGAACAGTACCACAAGAACAACAAGAAAGAATTGTAAGTTTGCTTACAAAAACTTCTGGATATTTTAATGTAGGTACTAAACCAAATTCATTTGATGAAAAATTTACTGACTCTCTTATATTAGATATCTATGCTTCTGTACCTGCGGATCAACAAACAGATGCTTTTAGGGCTAAATTAGCTTTATTTAAAGAGACGGGTTATTTTGACTTGAGCGGTGTTGAGCAACAAAGGAAATTAGATGCTGAAAGGCGTCAAGGCATGGGCAGTGTTAAAGATAAAGTTGTAGACGACTTTAAGGGTCTTGTTACAGAAATGTCTCAACCAAACTTTGATATTAATGAACGAATAGATATCGGACAAGAAATTAGAATGCTTAGTAATCAAATAGAGAGCCCAGCTGATATGCGAGCTTTTACTGATACAGTAGGTATTTATTTGAAGAAGTTTTTTGCCGAAAAAGGCAAGCCAACTTGGGTTGATAGGATTCTTTCTTTTGGACAAGCAAAAGGACCAGCAAGTGCTTCTTTATCACTCAAACCAAATATTCAAATTTGGGATGCTCAATACAATCGCACTAATGATCCTGCTAAAGCTGCTTATTTTGCTCCTATGGATGAAGGGGGTAAAGCAATTAGAGGAAACGCGGTTGCTATTAACACAGTTCTTCAGGGCCCAGGTGCTCCTGCTATACCACTTCTAGTCGAGCTTGGGTTACAAAGAAATAAATTTAATATGTCGGGCGGGGAGTAAAGTGTGGCAGAAAAACCAAACCCACTCGCTCAATATTTCGCTCAAATGGCCGCAGACACTGAGGCACTTTCAAGAGGTGCGGCTAGAATGGAGGAGTTTGAGGGGAGAACCGATCTAGCAAAACCTGTTGGGTTTCGTGAACAATTTTCTGAGTCTGTAAGGGCTGGGGCTCAGCAGGTAAAATCTGATGTTGCTGGTTTTGGCGCTATTGCTAGTTTTATAGCTGGTAATGAAGACGAAGCACAGAAAAGACTTAACTATTCTAATCGTTTACAAGAAAGCTACAGCTCAATTATTGAACCTATTGGTAACTTTGAAGAGTTCTTAGAACAACCAACCTTTGATGGGTTTGTTGATGAAGTATCTAAAGTAGGACTTGTTGTACCCCAAGCAGCTTTTTCTTTAGCAAGTGCGGGTACCGGTTTATTAGCTGGTTTACTTGGCAAAGCTGCAGTAAGTGTTGGTAGTAAATCTGCAGCAAAAAAACTTCTTAATGATCTACAAAAAAAGAAATTAAATAGTAAAAAAGGTATTGGCCCTGTATTAACACCCGAAGAAGATGAAATATTAGAAAGTGTGTATCAGGGTTTACGCGCTGCAAAATATACTGCCGCTGGTCAAGCAGAAGCAGCCGCAGCTTTACAAGCATCCAGAGCTTCAAATATTCCTTTTGCAAAACTTGGTTTTTGGTCTGGTGCTTTTGCACAAGGTGAAATAGTTGGCGCATCACAATCATTCCAAGAATATGAAGATGCAGGCTATGAATTAAGTAAAGATGAAGCACAGATGGCGCTTCTTTTAGGTATACCTCAAGCAGCTCTTGATACTTTAGGCGAAAGAGTTTTCTTTGGGGCACTTACAAAAAAACTAACCGGGGATCTTGTATCGGAACCCGTTGTCAAAAATATTTTAAAAAAGCAAGCAGCAGGTGGAACACTTTCCAAAGCTGATCAACAGCTCTTACAAAAAGCAGTTGGAAATGTTCCTGCAGGTGTTTTTTTAAAAGATTTAGGTAAAGCCGCAGCAAGTGGATTCTTACTCGGTGGTACACAAGAAGGGCTAGTTGAACTTGGTCAAGAACAAATTCTTATTTCACAACGACAAGCAATTGATCCTGAGTACAGCAACCAACAAGCTAACTTACGAAGAGCAGAAGCTGCCTTTCTTGGTTTCTTTGCTGGTGCTGGTAGAACCGCACCTACAAATGTAGTTGCTAAAGCTGCTAATTTATTAGGAACAGGACAAGAAGTTTCTGAAGACATTAAGCAACAAATTCAAATGCTACAAGACCCTGACGGCAATGTCGTTGATGGTCCTGTACCAGAAACACCACAAGCGTTGGCTAAACAACTCAAAGCTGTGTTTGATCCAAATAACCCAAGAACCGTTGTGTTTATCCCTGAGTCTCAAGACACTGCTTCTATTTTAAATGACATAATTGATGATGCAGATAGGGATAAAGTCGGTGGGTTCTCGGCAGAAGGGGGTACAGTTATATATGATAAATCAAACCCTTTAAGCCAAGCAGATGCAGAAAGACTTCAGAAAGAAGGTTTTGATAGTGAAGAAACATTAAGAGATGTTTTAGGTTTTACTGAAGTACAAGACCCAACTCATGAGTTAGTTGTTTTTGCTAGAGATGCTGATGGCGATGTTGTTTTTAGACAAACAGTTAGTAATACAAAAAACGCTGTTGAACAAGCAAAAGCAAATGCACGTCGACGTAATCCAGGGGCCACTGTTGATGTACAAACCAAAGAAGATGCTATTAAAGAATCAATGGCAGTGGTTAGACAAGTAGAAGATGAGAATGATTTTGAAACTCAACAAGCTCTATCAGAAACAGGCGGTGTTGATCCAACAACAGGTACTGTTGAGGGTGAAGCAAATATTGAAGGCGAAGCCGTTAGTGATCGAGTTCCTTTTGCTGCATCTGAAGATGGGTATCTACAAAAACCTGTTGGTAAAACTAATCGTACAGAGGAAATCTTTTTCCCTACAAGAACAGAACGTTCAGTAAAAGTTAAAGCTTCTGACTTAGAAGACTTAGATCTTTCAGGAAACATTAGGTTAAATGAGATACCAAAAAAAGCAGTCACTCAAATAAATAAATTACGAGCTAAATATCCCACAACAAATTTTGTTTTAGAAAGAACCACAGAAGAATCTACTAGAAACCCTGGTACTAGAATAGAAGGATTTAAAATACGAGTAGACGGGCCCTTAGAAGCTGACATAAAAGTTGTAGTTGAGGAAGCAATTACAGAAGCAAGAGATGCTTTAGGACAACAGTTTGGTGAGAATGCTCCGCAACGAAGAGATTTTACTGTTACTGATATTGAAGGGAATGCTGATTTAACCCCCGTACTAATTCAAAGTCTATTAGAAAATAAAGAATTAATATCCGATTCAGAATTAACTGATAGTGGTGGGTCTTTCTTGACAGGACAGCAAAGATTAAGACGACAGTTTGAACTGTTAGTGGGGCAGTTGGCACTAGCTAATAAAGAAATACTATATAAAGGTAATAAGGTTTTAAGTTTTACAGAAGAGATGTTGGGTTCAATACAGCTACCTACATTTGAAGAAGGACAAGCTGTACGTAACCGAAGACTCAATCCTAGAGCAGGAGAGTTCTCACCAACAAATCTTCAAGATTTACAAAGAACCTCAGATAGAATTATTGATCTTTTAGAAAGAAATGGTGTTGAAGATATTCCAGAGAGAACCGTTGGCCCTATTCAACGAGCATTGTTGACTAGACAAACTACAGCGGGCCCTGCGGAATTACAACAAACTGCTGATGCTAGTTTAATTGCAGAAGAACGAGCATACATTGACCGTCTTGTACAAGTTGCAGCAGATAATAATGTAGAAGTAGGACAAGTTACTGGGACTGATTTAGACCCAGAATCTTTTGCCCCAGAAGTTGTAGATGAAATAGGGGTATTTGAACCAACTAGATACAATGAGGCTAGAGCAAAAGCTTCTGATTCTCCAGTTTCTAGGTTAAACACAGAAGAAGGCGAAGCGCCTAGAACTTACTTATCAGGGAAAAAAGCAGAAGCAAAGAAAGTTGCACCCAGAGGTGAAAGAAAGAAAGTAGATCAGTTTAGTGCTAGTGATTCTGTACAACAAACACTTGGTGCAAGTTTGTTTAACTCATACAAAAACATTCTGACTAAACTAGGGATGAAAGAAAACCTTAGGTTTATGTCTGTAGATGATGTGTTATTTTCAGAAGATACAACAATTGCAGAGGAAGGCAAACTTACTGCTGTTGCACAAGGTTTAGATTTACAAAAAGAATATGCTATTGAAAAAGAAGATGGGACAATTGAGTTTATTAATGCAAATGATTTATTTGAAACACAAAAAGAAAGTTTAAGAAACTCACCAGCAAGTGCACGTTTTATAAGATTTGGTAATCAAAACATTGTCTTAATTGATCCTAATAAAGACGTCGGGAAGTTAGGTAGTGCTTTAAGTAAACAAGCTAAACAACTTATTGATATATCTCACGAAGTAGGACATGCTTTTTTATATACTTATAAAGATGCAATTATCGGTACACCACTTGGAAATCTTTTATTAAAAGATTTTGACAAAGCCAGAAAACGTTTAGAAGAGCAAGGCTCACGTAAATATAGTGATCCTAAAACCGGTTTTGATGAGTGGTTTGCAGATCAATTTACTATTTGGACTCAAAAAGCAGCACAAGGAGAAGGGGCTAAAAATAGAGTCGATGCTTATTTTAGAACCCTAACAAATAGCTTGAAAAAGTTTTATGAACTTGTAAGTGGATTAGTTTACAACTCTAGATTCTCACAAAACCAACTAAGCCAAACATTTGAAGAGTTTATGGCAGACGTTAGTAGAAGCGTTGAAGAAGGAAAAAGTTTTGATGCTTTAACTACAGCAGAAAAATTTGAGGCTGCTAAAGCAGTCGAAGATAGTGCAAAACAAGCAGAGAAGTTTGGTGTTGATAGCAAAACCCTAAACTACTTTAAAAACAAAGCAATTCAAATGTTAAAGTCAGGTATTAACCAAGAGTTTACGTTCTTACCAGAAGATAAAAAACATTTTAGTGTTGCGTACATTCTTAGAACAGCAGATGGTTATATGCGCTCAAAAAGTGATGAACTTGGGTTAGCACTATATAAAAGATCTGTTACTAAAGGTGATCCAGGATATTTAAATGTAAGAGTACGAGTATTTCAAAAGTATTTAAATATGGGGTTTGATTTAACTGATGCGTCAGGCAGACCGTTGTTTAAAGACGCAGATGGAAATATAGACTTCGATAAATTTAATGCTGCACACATCGCACAAGAAGATGAGACTATATCTTTAGAACAATTAACTGATCCAGCTGCAAAAGCAATTAGACAGTTTAAGGAAGACTTCTTTGCAACATACATTGAGCCTTCTGGTATAGGTATTAATAAACGACAAAACTTTTCAGAAAGAGAGTGGAACAAAGCCTTAATGATGGAAAGTGCTGATGCACAAGCTCGTTTAGTTGCTTTGCTAGAACAAAAAAACCCCAACGCAGTATTAAATGGGGAGCCAGTTGATTTTGCAGACTTTGTTAGAAAATGGGTTATGTCAGATGATGCAAGCGTTACTTCTGATGTATCAGTTGGTCTAGATTTTGATAGAGCTGAGTTTTTTATAAACATTACTAATAAAGAAGCACGAGAGGCTGGGTTGTTGATTGAACCAGCAGCTGCTTTCCGTTCTTACATAAATAATGCTGTGCGACGTGTTGAATATCATAAAAGAGTAAAGACAACAGTAACAGAAGCAGATTTAAATAATAAAAACATACAAGGCACAATTATTCTGCCTAATATTCCAATAGTAGCTAGAGACTCTAAAAATAAAGGGGACAAAACTAAAGGTGGATGGGCTGCTTTTAATAGAGAAAAAAATGTTATTTATTTAGATGAGTCAGAATTAAAACGTACCTTTGATGAAAAAGCTTGGACTAAACCTAAAGTAGAGGGCGTTACTCCTTTACCTGAAGATCGATTTACTACTTTAGATCAATGGCGAGATTTTGTTATTGGGCATGAGTCGGCGCACGCTAAGTTCCCACAAGAACCGGGCGAGTCTAAAGCTGCATATGAAAACAGAATGAATTACATTTCTCTTAACAGTATTAAAGTTGGAGATGTTGCAAATGCAGATGTAGCAGCAGAGATTATGTTAGGTAGAATACCGGATGCACTTGACAGACAAGGGGCCCGACACACTTTACGTAATATGCTAGGTAAGTCTGGGCACGACATGAGCCCTCTTATGCGTAAGTTAAATAGTTATGGACTGTTGGTTAATATGCTTACTCTCTTACCTTTTGCTACTATTGCTTCATTACCCGACTTAGCTGGCCCTATGTTGCGATCTAAAGGTATGGTTAGTTTTAAAGAATATTTTAACGAAATGAAATATGCTTTTAATAATCAAAAAGAAGCAGAAGCATTTGCAAGAGATCTAGGTTTAGTAACTCATGATTCTATTCATACTATGTATGTAAATGCATATGAACTTGGGTTTATGGATGAAACTGCAAAAGCTGTTGGGGATAAATTTTTTAAAGTTATTCAATTAGAATGGTACACAAAATTCTCTAGGACTTTTGCTGCTGGTATGGGACAAAGATTTTTAATAAAACTTGCCCAAGAAAACACAGAAAAAAGTAATGCAGATTTAAAAGAACTTGGTCTTACACGCCAACAAATTATAAAAGCTTATGACAAAACTTCTGGTACTTTAGATACGAGCAGTCTTGAAATTAAAAATGCCCTTGGTGCTTTTGTTGATGAGTCTATTCTTAGGCCAAACGCAGCAGAAAGACCGGGTTGGGCATCTAATCCATATACAGCTTTAATTTTCCAACTTAAATCATTTTTCTATGCGTTTGGTGTTAATATCATGGGAGGATTATTTAGAGAAGGTAAAAACGGCTATAATGAAAAAGGTATTCCAGGAGCTGCTGTACCGTTAGTGTTAGCAGCAAGTACGTTATTACCGCTTTCTATATTAGGTTTAGAATTACGTGAGTTTATAAAATATTTAGGTCGAGGAGTTACTCCTGGATTTATAGAAGAACCACTACGTGGGGTTCAAGTACAAGATACATTTAGTTATTCAACCGCTTTTAGAACTGATGGTATGCCGTGGAATGAATACATTTTAGAAATTTTAGATAGAGCAGGTATCTTTGGACCAGCTACAATAGCTTTTTCTATGGGAGATAATGCAAAATATGGAGATGCATGGCTAACACCAGCATTTGGTCCAACAGCAGAACGTTTAGAAGATTTATTAATAGACGGAGAATTTAGGTTTGGAGATATCTATCCGTTTTAGTATATAATGAGGTAAGTATGGCATATTCAGACACAATAAAATTAGTAGTAGGAGACACACTCCCTGAACTAACTTTTACCTTAAAAGATAGCAATACAGCTGCTTCTGGTAAAACACTTGATGCGGAAGATGATACTACATGGGCACCAATTAATTTAACTGGTGCAACTGTAAAACTACGTATTCGTGAAGTAGGAAAAACAACGGTTCTTTCTACCATCACTGCTACAATCACTGATGCTACAAATGGCATTTGTGCATTAACGTTCCCTACAGGAACGTGGACGACTGCGGGTACATTTGAAGGAGAGATTGAACACACGACTTCTGGGTCTGGTATTCAAACAGTACAAGATTTCATTAAGTTTAAAGTACGCGATGACTTTGATTAATGGCCTTCAAGTTTACAGTTGACTACACCAATTTAAGAGTCATTATTGATACGGATTCGGTTGAACCGATTTCCGTTTTTCAAAATCTTAAGTCCCTTGTTACATTTACAAACCTACAAAACTCATTACAGTATGTAGATTTATCAGCTGTAAATGTATTATTAGATGCCGATAGTAAAAACCTTTACTTCCTTTCTGGGCATCCAAATGCTGAAAGTTTTGGTTTAACCGACGCACCAGCACTTACATTTAGTACAACAAAAACAGAAACTGTTTCTATAGCAGAAGAACTAGCTTCAGCATTTGCTAGCAGTAAATCTGAAACCGTTGGTATTACTGAATCTCTTAGTAGAGTAGTAGATTTTGTTAGAGCATTTAGTGACACTCCAACACTTGCAGATGCCCCTGCAATTGCTTTTAGTACAGCATTTGATGATAGTAGTACACTGTCTGATGCTCCTGCATTAAGTATAGAACCAGCAAAAAGTGATACTTTATCTTTTAGCGATGTAGAAGTATTGAGTATAGACCCCGCTAAAAGCGATACCTTGTCAATCTCTGATACGCCTGCTTTAGATATTAGTTTACCGCACTCTGAAACAGCTACTATATCTGAGTCCAATGTGTTGGGGGTAGGTAAAGCAATACCAGAAAGCGGTACAGTTACTTATACAGTAACCGTTGCTTCTGCTACAAACTCATATGGATCAGGCAATAAATACCACATTGATGGCGTTAATAGCCCAGCACTAACGTTAGATGTAGGTAAAACATATAAGTTTGATTTATCGGACTCTAGTGTTAGCGGGCACCCATTTAGATTTTCAGAAACAGCAAATGGATCACACGGTGGGGGTTCTGCATACACAACTAATGTGACTGTAAGTGGCACACCTGGGTCTTCTGGTGCTTACGTAGAGATACAAGTAACTGGATCTACACCAGCGTCTTTACATTATTATTGTACAAACCACAGTGGTATGGGCGGTGCAGTTAGCGTACAAGTTGCTGAATCTGTGGTTATGTCCGAATCATTTAGTCGTGTAGCTACGTTTGCACGGGCTTTTTCAGACAGTTATGCATTAGACGATACTGCTAGTGCTTCTGATGATCTGCAAACAGACTTTGGTATAAACAAAGGAAATATTGTGGGTGTGGGTGACAGTGCTCCTGTACTTACTTTTTCAACTAGTTTTGCAGACACCCCTACAATTACAGAGAGTATTGCTCATTCATTCTCAACATCTTTTAGTGAGACTATAAGTTTAGCTGATGTTTTTACTTCTGGCGCTGGAAATATTTTTACGGAGAGTGCTTCTATCTCAGAAAGTTTAGCACATACTTTTGGTAAATCTTTATCAGATAGTGCTACAATAACAGAATCGATAAATGTGGTATTGGTCTCCGGATCAAGTAGTGTACTTAACACCTCTGCATTTAACACTAGTGTATTAAATTAAATTTGGAGAAATTATGTTAAACGACGGTTTAAAACTTACAGGTAAGTTAAAAATTGCCCTTAACGGAGAAACAGTCCAAGAAGTCAATAACCTTGTAGTTACTGATGGAAAGGAATATGTTGCCTCTCGAATGAAAGATGCTACTGCAACTGCTATGTCTCACATGGCAATTGGTAGTGGTTCTACAGCAGCCGCAGCTGGTAATTCCGCTTTAGGAAGTGAACTAGGCCGTGTTGCGTTAACAAGTACTACTGTATCGGGTGCTGTTGTTACTTACGTAGCTACATTTGCTGCGGGTACTGGTACAGGTGCCGTAACTGAAGCGGGTATTTTAAATGCCTCTTCTTCCGGTGACTTACTTTGTAGAACTGTTTTTTCAGTAGTTAATAAGGGTGCGTCTGACTCAATGACAATTACTTGGACTGTAACAGTTAGTTAATTTTAAAGGAGTTAGCTAATGGCTGTTAAGTTTACCAACAACGCAGCGACAACTCTTGCCGCAGGAATCAATAGCAGCGTCACGAGTATCGCTGTAACCGATGGTTCTGTTTTTCCTACCATAACAGGTAGTGATCACTTCTATGTAACTTTTGACGATACTACCAACAAGGAGATCGTAAAGGTAACAGCAAGAAGTGGTAACACACTGACCGTGGTTCGGGGGCATGATAATACAACTGCACGGGCATTTAGTTCTGGAGATAAAGCAGAGCTAAGAGTCGTTGCGGCTTTATTAGAAGATGTAAAGACCGAAGTTACATCTACACTAAGCGTTGATACATTTACAAGTGATGGAACCAGTGCTGCATTTACACTAAGCCAAGCCCCCTCAAGCGAAGATAATTTAATCGTATTTATAGAAGGTGTTTATCAAAATCCTGGAGATTTTACTTTATCAGGAACCACGCTTACCTTAGATGCTGTACCTCCTAACACACGCAAAGTAGTTGCTTACCATGTAAGCGGAGCAGTTTCAGGTAATAACCTTAATCACGATCAATTTACTTGTAATGGAAGCACTACAGCTTTTACGCTTGGTCTTTCTCCAATACACGAAAACAATACACAAGTATTTTTAGATGGTGTTTACCAACAAAAGACAGATTATGCAGTAAGTGGCACAACCTTAACCATGGATACCGCACCAGCAAACGGTGCAATCTTAGAGGTCATGACCTTTACCCAAACTGATGTAAACACTCTACCAGCATCATTCGTGTCAGGCTTAACACAAGTTACAGCTGTAGGTGCGGACCACTTTATGATCTTTGATGCAACCGATAGTGCATTAAAGAAATCTTTGGTGTCAGATGTTTTAGAATCAGCTACGTCAATTAGCACAAGTGCGGACGCTACAGCAATTACTATTGACTCTAATGAGAAAGTTACTTTTACCAGTGATGTTACTACTGGCGGTCACTTATCTGTTGGTGGTAGCAACAACGAACTAAGGTTCTACGAGGGGTCTAACTATGTAGGCTTTGAAGCTCCTGCCTTATCAGCAGATAAAATATGGGTGCTTCCAGCAGCGGATGGTTCTAACGGACAAGTTATAAAAACTGATGGGTCTGGTAATTTATCTTTTGCAGATGCAGCTGGCGGAGTAGATGGCATTTCTTCAAGTGCTGATGCGACAGCTATAACTATTGATAGTTCAGAAAATATTGGTATGCCCGTAGTCGGACCTACTGGACCTGTTGCTCCATCTACACCTAAACTTGGTATTAGTGGAGTAAATGCTCAAGAAGCTCAAATAGTTATACATAGACATAAGGGAAATGGTCTTGGTCCTTATTTTGTTCTTGCTAAATCGCAATCAGATACAAACGATAAGACAGTAGTTACAGACGGAGCACAGTTAGGAACAATATCATTTCAAGGTGCAGACGGAAGTAATTTTCAACAAGCCGCACAAATACAAGCCCAAGTAGATGGTACACCAGGTTCTGCAGATATGCCTGGTCGCCTTTTATTTTTAACAACACCAGATGGATCTGCTACACCCACAGAAAAACTACGTATTTTATCAGGTGGTGGTATAACCTTTAATGGAGACACAGCAGCAGCCAATGCACTTGACGATTACGAAGAAGGTACTTGGACACCAGCTTTTTATACATATAGCGGGGTAACAACATCATCAATAACCATTACACTTGCTACATATACAAAAATTGGAAATATAGTTCATATACACGCAAACATAACTGCGACCTTATCTTCATTACCCGGTCAAACCGTTACTATAACTGGTTTACCTTTTGCTGCTGCCGGAAGTGACCAATACGCAATTATAGCTGTAGGAGGACATACTTCAAATACAGGTGCAAATACTCCTAAAGCACACTTTAGAACAAATGGTTCTCAACTGGACGGAATAGCTTATAATGCAAGTAGCAATACAGCGTTTTGGACTTACTCTAGTATGGACGCCCAACCATTTGAGATGAGCATACATGGATTTTACACAACAACATAACAATTATGTCTATCGGAGATAGGCACGGACAGGAGAAAAAATGGCACTAACAAAAGAAACAATCGAAGACAAAATAGAAATTGTTGGAGAATATAAAACTATACAAGTAAGAACAGCTACTGTTATCAAAGAAAATGGCGTAGAGATAAATAGGTCTTTTCATAGACGCACATTAAATTGCATAGCATCTGAAAAGAACGAGGACAACAGTTGGACTCATACTGATACAGATGTATCTAGCGAAAGTGCAGAGGTTCAAGGCATAGCTACAGCAGTTTGGACAACAACAATCAAGAACGCTAAGAAAACAGCTAACGAGAACGCATAAGATGGCAAACACCAAGATCACATCAAGAGTTATAGCAGATGATGCAGTAACCACTGCAGCGATTGCGGATGATGCTATTACAAGTGCAACTATTGCAGATGATGCGGTTGGTGCAGACCAATTAGCTTCAAATGCTGTTGTTACAGCTTCCATGGCAGATGATGCTGTTACCCAAGCCAAGATTGCTGATGATGCCGTTGGTGCTGCACAGATTGCAGCAAATGCTTTAGGCATAAATGATCTAAGCAATGCAACTGTAAATGCATCTGACCCTGCAGTTGATACTAACCCATCAGGTGGTGTGGGTTCACTTTGGATTAATTCTACAAGCGGTGAAGTTTATGTATGTATCACAGCTACTACAGATGCTAATGATTGGTTTAATGTTGGTGGTGGAAGTGGAAATATATTTGCCCCATATACAATGTCGTATCTTGTAGTTGCAGGCGGTGGAGCAGGTTGTGGTCAATATAGTTCAGTTATGGGTGGCGGTGGTGCAGGTGGTATGTTAACAGGCACGCACTCAACTGCTGCAGGAATACAATTTACAGCAACAATAGGAGCAGGTGGTGCAGGTGCATATTCTTTTCACAGCGTAGGTGCAGCAGGGTCAAACTCATCTTTAGCAGGCTCAGGTCTAACAACAGTCACATCAACTGGTGGCGGTGGTGGTGGTGGACAATCTACAGGAACATTAAATGGTGGTTCAGGTGGTGGCGAAGGTAGTGTTAACGGTGCAGGAAGCGGAACATCAGGACAAGGTAATGACGGCGGTAACAAATCTAGTTCAGGTGTAATCATTGGCGGTGGCGGTGGCGGAAAAGGTGCTGCAGGCGGTAATGGTGGAAACAATACAGGTGGAACGGGCGGAGTAGGTGGTACATCCTCTATAACAGGAACATCAACATACTACGCAGGTGGCGGTGGTGGTGGTGGAGAAACCAACACTGGCGGTTATGTAAAAGGTGCAGGCGGTAATGGTGGTGGCGGTACAGCAGGAGATGCTGAAAACAATGCAAATGGAATTGGTGTATCAGGAACAGCTAACACAGGTGGCGGTGGCGGAGCAGCATCAAAAGCTGCAGGCGGTGGTAATGCAGGTGGTAGCGGTGGCTCAGGGTTAGTGATATTAAGAGTCCCAACTGCAAACTATTCAGGCACAACATCAGGTTCACCCACTGTTACAACAGATGGTAGTTTTACAGTTATTAAATTTACAGGAACAGGAACATATACGAGTTAATATGGCACACTTTGCAAAACTAAATGAAAATAATATCGTTATACAAATAGCGGTTGTTGAAAACGCTGTTATAAGAGATGTAAACGGAGATGAGCAAGAATCACTAGGTGTAGAATTTTTAAGAACAGTACATAATGATTCTGATGCGAACTGGATACAATGTTCATATAATGGAAATATTCGAGGATGTCTACCTAGTCCAGGATGGGACTGGAGTCCTTCGGATAATAGATTTTATCCTCCGAAACCTCATGCAAGTTGGGTTTGGAATAATGAATTAAATGCATGGGATTCACCTATAGGACATCCGAGTGATGAGTCTAAAACAACATGGAATGAATCAAGCGGAGAGTGGGAATGATTGAATTTTTATTAATAATATTAGTAATTTTTAATTTAGTAACAATAAATTTAGACATAGATGCTTCTGAATGGATAAGGTTTAAATAACATGGCAAACACAAAAATACCAAGTGAACTAATAGCAGATGACGCTATTGCTACGGCTAAAATTGCAGATGATGCGGTGAACGCAGATAAGTTAGCATCTAATGCGGTAGTAACAGCTTCTATAGTTGATGATGCTGTTACAGGGGCAAAGATAGAAAATGCTGTAACGATTGCTACCTCAGTTACAAGCCCATTGGTTGACGGACAGAATTTCAAAATCAACGGCGGTCAAGGCACAGATGGACAACTTCTAACATCTACTGGTAGCGGAGTTGCTTGGGAAGATGCACCTGCTGGTGGTCCTGCATTCAAAACTTTTGGCACATCTTCCATAATGATTGGAGATACGACAACTGGTACAATTGATGCAGCTAATTATAATACTGGTGTAGGTGTAGATGTCTTTGCAGCCTTAACTCAAGGCGATGCAAATACAGCAATTGGTTTTGCAGCAGGTACAGCAATTACCACAGGTATTAGAAATAGTTTACTTGGGTATAATGCAGGTGTTGCAATAACAACAGGAACTCAAAATACATTTGTGGGTAAAGATGCGGGTGCTGCAAACACTACTGCAAGTAGTAATACTTTTATTGGAGAAAGAGCAGGTTTGGCAAACACGACAGGCGATTTATCAGTTGCAGTAGGACAATTTTCACTAGGAACTAACACTACAGGTGCTAACAATGTTGCAATAGGTAGAAGTGCTTTATCATCAAACACCACAGCAAACCACAATACAGCAGTTGGAGCTTCTGCTTTAACTGCAAACACTACAGGAACACAAAATGTTGCTCTTGGTTCTTCTGCTGGTAGAAGTTGTACCACTGGTGTTAACAATGTGGCTATAGGTTACGCATCTTTAGATGGTGCTACAACAGCACATAATAATGTGTCAATTGGTCGTTATGCGATGATATTTAACACAACTGGTTCTACCAATGTGGCGATAGGCTCTAATGCAATGTATGCAAACACCACAGGTAATTATAATATAGGAATTGGTTATGCTGCCCTTGATGCTAACACTACCGCAAATAGCAACACAGCAATTGGTTATTTTGCACTTTCAGCAAACACCACAGGTGCAGGTAACACATCAATGGGTTACTCTTCAGGTTCTGGTACTACCACAGGCAACAATAATGTATCAATAGGTAAAGAATCTTTTGTAGCAAACACTACTGGAACAGAAAATGTTGTTATAGGTCTATTAGCTGGTAGATATGCAAATGCTAATTACAATACCTTTTATGGGTCAAGAGCAGGTTATGCAGCCACATCAAGTGAAAATGTCTGTATTGGTGCTTATGGCGGAAGTTCATTCACTAGTAGTTACCATAATACAATTATTGGCTATAATGCACAAACAAACCATGCAAGTAATGGGAATACTGAAAATGTTATAGGACATGGAGTTACAGGTATAGGAAGTGGTTATAATACTCTTGGGGGTAACGCTAACAGAACTTATAACCAACAGGGTAGTTCATCTTGGTCAGGAACTTCAGACGAAAGACTTAAAACAGATGTCGTAAATGAGCCTTTAGGTTTATCTTTTATTAATGATTTAAGACCAGTCAAATTTAAGTGGAAAAAAAAGAAGGATGTTGATTCTTCTACATTTCCTACTATTTATGAAGAAGGCTCAGAAGAAAGAGTACAACCTACAGAACATGGTGTAGACAAACATGGATTTTTGGCACAAGAGTTAGAATCAACCATTGCAAACTATGCTGATGCTGGTGATGCAGGACACGAAATATTTAAACAAACAACGGATGGAGTATATACAGCTTCACCATCAGCACTTATACCAATGCTAGTCAAAGCATTACAAGAAGCAGATGATAAGATAGATGCTTTAACAGCAAGAATTGAAACTCTAGAGGGATAATATGCAAACAGTAACAGAAGTACTAACAGCAGCAACTTATAGCGTTAACATTATTAATGAGATTAATAATGGTACATATTCTATTATTGGACTCACCCAAGAAGAAAAAAATCAAATAGTTCAAAACAATGTAGACCATCTTGAACTTATCTTGGCTTATGAGCCATCAGATGAAAATGATGACACACCTGACGTAGTAGGAGACTCATCAGATAAGTCTAGCTATACAGATGCGATTGCTACAGGTAAAGCATATATTGCAGCTAACTAAACTAGGTTAATATGAAAATAACAAAATTTAACAACTGGACACATGAAAAAATTAACATATTTAATACCACTTCTTTTTATTAACTTCTCCCAAGCGGATCCGGTGGGTGACTGTACTGCAGGAACACAATATTGTGAGGACAATGGGTTAACAACAATTAACACTACGGTGACGACAAACACTAATACCAACACCAATAACAACACCAATACAAATAATAACACTAACGTCAATACAAATAATAACACCAATGTATCGACGAACACTAACAACAACACCAACGTATCGACGAATACAAACAACAACAATAATGTTAGTAACTCGACGTCGAACAATACTAATACGAACAATAATATCAATACTTCAACTTCTAATTCAACGGTTAATTCTACGGTAAATCAAAATGTCAATAATACGAGCACTTCTAACAACACTAACGTCAACACTTCGACTAACACGAATATCAATTCATCTACGTCAGACTCAAATGTTACTACTAATAACAAAAATATTAACGAAAATAACACAAAAACTGACAACACGAATAGAAACATCAACGAATCGAATAGCACGCAAACTATCAACCAAAATGTAAAAAGCAAAGCACCCCCTGCTTCTGCTATAGCGCCTAGTATTATGTCTTACTCACAAGACCTCTGTACTGTAGGTCGTTCTGGTGCATTTCAAGGGCAAGTATTTGGGTTCTCTACAGGAGCAACTGTAACTGACGAGAACTGTGAACGCTTAAAACTTTCCAAGTATCTATATGATACCGGCATGAAAGTGGCTTCCGTATCTATACTTTGTCAAGACCCGAGAGTATTTAAGGCTATGGAAATGGCTGGTACTCCTTGCCCTTACCAAGGTCAGATAGGTAAGGAAGCGACAAAAGCTTGGGCAGAAAACAAATCTAAAAGGCCTGATGCTAAAGAACAAGAAAAGTTATTTATACAAAAATGCACGCATGAATTTAATCCTAGTAGAAACAAAATAAATAAAGACGTTGTGGGGCTAGTCAAAAAAACTTACACAAGAAAAACTAAAACCAACAGACAATGCAAAAAAGAATTTTATGCTACGCAGTAGCTAGTCTGCTATCATTTAGTGTATATGGACAATACACTTACGAATCAGGACAAGACTTATATCACCTGCAAACAAACGCTAACAATTTTGAGGGCGAGCTAGCATACGAAGTTTCTGATGATGGTATTAGCCCTGCAATTGACCTTTCTTTTGATTTTACTTTCTATGGCTCTACATTTAGCCAAGCAAGGATGGCAACGAATGGATGTTTGCATTTTGGGAATAGTGGTAGCTATTGCAATGACTATACTCCTGACCCTATTAACGGGCAACACACCTATACCATATATGCTTTCTGGACTGACTTAATTAGAGACTCTGATTCTCGTATGAAGTCTTGGGGAGACTCAAGCAAAATGATATTTGGTTGGTACGACATGAGAGAGTACAACCGAGCATCAGACAACAGCTTTGAGATAATACTTTGGAACAATAACTCTTTTGATTTGCGTTACGGTCATTTAGATATTATTAATCATGATGTATTAATAGGTGAAGTAGGATCTAAAAAAGAAGATTCATACACTTATTATTATCATGATGAATGTAATACTGGATCAACCAACTCGTCTACTTGTGTAAACACTGATTGGAATAATTCAGACAAAAACCAAAATTTAGAAAATGGGGGGTCTTTGTATGGGGCAGGTAGTGGCAATAATATTGATTGCAGCAATCCTTTAAATGATTCTAGTTGTAGTGGTTATGCAGATGCTTATCAAACTCAACAATGCAATATTGATCAATTATATTCAGAATCGTGTCCTTACTACTGGGAGGCTTATGATGACTGGCAGTGTGGTTTAGACCCGCAGTATGGGCCTTTTTGTCCGGGGTATAGACAAGATGCAGACATAGGGTATTTTCAAGAAGAAGAATATTTTGACTATGGGTATGAAGAGGAATATTTTGGCTACGAAGAAGAACCTATATTTGAAGAATATGTATTTGAGGTTGAAGAACAGTTTTTTGAAGAGCCAGAGTTTATTTTTGAAGAAGAGGTAGCCTTTGAGGTTTATGAAGAATACCTAGAGCCTTTTGAAATAGGACTAGAGTTTGAAGACCCACTAGAACTGCCCCTAGAAGATTTACTGGTAGAGGAATTTATATTTCAGGAAACATTTTTAGTAGAAGACTTTACTGAACCAGAAACTTTTATTGAGATAGAAACAATTGAAGAGCTAGAAGAATGGTTTGAAGAAGCAGTCATGGAAGAGGAACTCGTTTTTAACGAACCCGAAGAACTTGTAGAAGAAGTAATTGAGGAAAAACCCATAGAAGAAACTCCAGAAGAATTTATTACAGACGAAAAAAGTTCTATAAGCAAAGAAACTGCTTTAAAAGTTGTTGCATCAACTATAACAACAGCAAAACAAAGTGTAAGTGGTACTGACTCGGGTAGTTCTGTAGGGGCCCAAGGGGGAACATCTACAACAGCTTCTAACATGAGTAGCTCTTCTGGGGGCATAAGCACTAGTAGTTCCCCAAGTATTTCAGATCAGTTTGCATCTTCTACTGCACAAAACAACCAGGTATTAAACATGAGCGCAACTGTTTCGTCTTCAACAGGAACGCAGACAGATACTGTAGAGACAACCAGTGTCGCAGTTGATACCACTAGTACACAAACCATACAAAGTCAGATAGATATATCTATGCCTACAAATTCTACAGACACCGAAACAGAACAGTTAGTGGAGGATGTTATTGCACAAAACATGCAGGCTGCACAAGAAGATGTAATAGCTAAACAAGAAGAAACTGGGGAGTATGGGTCTGAAGACCTTGTAATTTCTTATATAGGTTTTGTACCTGGATTTAACACCTATAGAGCAGTATCAATACCAGAAAAAGAATTTTGGTATGAGCCAAAAAACATTTATACTAATAACAGACTATTAGATAACACTGCAGCTTTTTATGAGCTTGCAGGTCAAAGCATTACAACTTTGACTAATTTAAAAGAAATGCAACCAAATTTATAGGAGGTTTTATGGATTGGTTTCAAAATAAAACAACACAGGTAATTGCCTTAGTAGGAATTGTTTCTACTCTTGCCGGATTTGGTTATACAGGAGCTACTTATGTAAACCGTATAGCAAATTTAGAAGCTAAAATTGGTGGCATAGGTGATACCAAAGTGGCACAAAAAGCTATTGAAGAAAGGTTTAGTGGCATAGAAAAATCTGTTCAGTATTTAGAAAAACAAATAGATGGTATAACGGTTCCAGATGTTACTGAAATAAAAACAGATATAGCTACAATTAAAGCTGACATACAATCTCTTAATAAAGAAGTAGATAAGTTAGAAAGTAAATTAGAAAATAAAAATCCATTAGCGGGGTAATTATGAAATTTGGTGCAATAAAAAATTTAGTTGGGGCCTTGGCTCCTACATTAGGGTCTGCTTTAGGTGGTCCTTTGGGTGGTCAAGCAGCTTCTATTGTTGCTGATGTTTTGGGGTGTGCTCCAGAACCAAAAGCAATTAACCAAGCTATACAACAAGCAACCCCGGAGCAAATGCTTCAACTTAAAAAAGCAGAACAAAACTTTGAAGTTCAAATGAAAGAACTTGAGGTAGATATCTTCGCTCTCGAAGTACAGGATAAACAACAAGCAAGAAGTAGTTTTTCAAGAGATTGGACAGCGAGAATTATGGGAACTGCTGTAGTTGGTGGTTTTCTTGGGTATATTTTCTTAGTTACCTTACAACCACCAGAACAAAACTCTGAAGCTTTAATTAACTTAGTTCTTGGATACCTTGGCGGACTAGCTAGTGCTGTGATATCATTTTATTTTGGGGCATCAAACACGCCTGACAAAAAAGAAGATTAAATTAAGGAGTAATTTATGGCTGACAATGATCTAAAAACGGTTAATTTCGATGGTTTTGAATATAAAATTGAAGATTTAACCCCGAGAGCAATAGAAGGTTTTAACATGCTTGTTAAATTACAGCAAGAAATTGCTAATATTTCTTATGATTTGCGTATTAATCAAGCAGCACAAAAACTAATATCTGAGGAACTTAAAACAACCCTTAAGGAAGATAAGATTAAGTATGTGGAGAAAGAAGAAGAATAACTGGAAGTACTTTACTGAGGATGAAGTAAAGTGTAAACATACAGGTTTATGTGAAATGGATGATGACTTCATGCATAAACTTGATACAATACGAGAAGAGGTAGGGGTACCTTTTGTTATTACTAGCGGGTATAGAGATAAGACCCATCCTATAGAAGCTAAAAAATCCAAGCCAGGAGCCCACGCATCGGGCAAGGCGATAGACATACTTATACGAGGAAAGGATGCCTTAAAACTTATTGAGGTAGCCCTTAAACACGGTATAACGGGTCTAGGTGTAAAACAACATGGTGATAGCAGGTTTATCCATCTCGACACCCTTGAAGCAGAGGCAACGCGCCCGCGCCCCCACATATGGAGTTACAAATGATCGACGATGTATCAAATAGATTAGATAAATTAGATACTAAAATTGATAAATTAGCTGATGCAATAGTAGCTATTGCACGCATTGAAGAAAGGGTAACAACTGTATTGAAACAAAATGACAGATTTATTATGCGAATGGACCGCTTAGAAGATAGGGTAGAAATTGTTGAACAAAAAGCCATAGTAAATACAAAGGGGGTTAGCATGTTTGAAAGAGCGTTTTGGATTATCTTCGCAGGAATAGTTAGCATAATCGTGTATACTTTCAAATGATATGGCGTATTTTAAACTCATCACGTTTGGCGGACTTGCTCCTCAAGTCTCACCTAGATTACTAAAAGATAACCTAGCTCAAACAGCAATTGATGTAAACCTAGACAGCGGCAGGCTTGTCCCTATTACTCAAGATTCACAAACACTTGTATTAAGTAATTCAAGTAGAACCAGTATATTTAAATACACAGACTCACCCGAAAGATGGTTACAGTTTGACGAGGACGTGGATGTAGTTCCAGGTCCCATAGCTGGTGATACAAACGATACAGTTTATTGGTCAGGACAGTCTTACCCACGTATGGGTAGAAGTGATGTTATTGTTGGATCTGCCCCTTTCCCAAGTAATTTTTACAGGTTAGGTATACCAGCACCAACAGCAGCACCGACCGTGGCCCTTGTAGCGCCAACCTCTATTGATGCTACGATAACTACAACAATTAATTCTTCCACGATTACAGTTACTACAGCGAGTAATCACGGTGCGTCTGTAGGCGATTATGTAACATTATCTAGTTTTGGTGGTGGTAGTGGGCTTGCAACAAATGGTATACCAGCTACAGATATAAACTTAGATCATAAAATTGTATCTGTACCCAGTGCAACAACTCTAACCGTTGAAGTAAATAGTGCAGCTACCTCATCAGGTACATCTAGTTCTGTTACAAATGGTGCAACATTTAACGATGATTCTAGTGCTCTGACAGATTTTAGTACTTCTTATGTGTATACATTTGTTAGTGCTTATGGGGAAGAAGGACCACCATCAGCAGCTTCTACAGTTATAACTACGGATGATAATAGAAGCGTAACGATATCAGGCCTTGAAACAAGTACCTCGGGCACCGGTCGAACGAACACTAATCTAAGTAAAAAGCGTATATATAGATCCAATACTGGCTCAAATACAACAGCTTTTCAGTTTGTTGGTGAAGTTACTTTAGCTACCACAACGTTTACAGATACTTCTAAAAACTCGGCTTTACAAGAAATTATCCCTTCTACTTATTGGATTGGCCCACCGAATGAAGATACAAGTTTGTATCCCGATGGCCCTATGAAAGGTTTAACTGCTTTACCGAATGGGGTATTTGCTGGTTTTACAGGAAAACGTATTTGTTTCTCAGAGCCTTTCTTACCACATGCTTGGCCTGTCACGTACAGAATTACTTTAGAAGATAATATTGTTGCTATTGGTGCCGCAGGCAATGGTTTGATTGTAACTACAGAGGGTAGACCTTATTTAATCTCAGGTACTGACCCACAATCCATGACTGCTTATCGTATGGAAGCAGCACAGTCTTGTTCAAGTAAAAAATCTCTAGTAGATATGGGCGCATTTGTTTTGTACGCAGGTCCTGAAGGGTTGGTTGCTGCGGCAGGTACAGAAGTTAGAGTTGTTACCGAAGGTATTATTAGTCCAGATCAATGGCAATCAAGCTATTACCCCTCAACAATAAAGGGTTTTTTGTGGGAAGGTAGATATGTTGGTTTTTATCATACAGGCTCTGCTTATGGTGGCTTTATATTTGACACTAGGGGCGGAGAGCCTCTCTTTACCGAGTTAAGTGAATCAAATGCTGTGCCTGGTGGTTTTACTGATCCCGATGATAATGAACTTTACATTATCATTGATGATGATATTAAAAAGTTTCAAGGTAGTGCAACCAATGAAACTTTTACTTGGAAATCAAAAGAGTTTGTAACTCCTAAACCAACTAGCATGGGATTTGCTAAAGTAGATGCAGAAGCTTTTCCTGTAACACTTAAAGTTTATGGAGATGGGTCTGTTATTTACAACGCTACTATTAGTACAGCTGGCAGTGTTTACTCAGTTACAGGCACAACACCTAGCTTTAGTGCAACAACTATAAATGAACCTGTTGTACGTTTACCGGCGGGTGTACACCGCACTTTTGCAATAGAGGTTTCTTCAGCAAAAATAGTGAACGAGGTTTGTGTTGGTGAGTCTATTGATGAACTAAGGAGCATTTAATGGCTACTACTGGTACTAAACTACCGGGGCTAAAACCAATCCCCGCTAAAGTAGATAAAGAACTTGCCGGTTCTTTAAAAGCTATGCAAGAAGCTCTTGCTGTCAGATTAGGTCAATTAGGCGACCCCCTTGATAGAGCAATAACCTTACGGGAATTAATTGATAGTGGTCTTGCTAAAAAACTTGCTGATAACCCTTTTGATCCAAACGCGGGATTAGGGCCAATAGATTTTGGTCCTCCTGATGATGGACCGGGGGATTTATCTATACCCCCAGCCCCAGTATCGTTGACGGCAACGGGGGTTTTTACTCAAGTTATATTAGATTGGAATGGTACAAGTGCTAGTGCTCCTTATGGTAATCATGCTTATACAGAAATATGGCGTTCAAGAGATAATAATTTAGCTGGCGCTACATTACGAGCCACAACAACTGCTTTTATCTATACAGATGAAGTAGGGTATAACGAAACTTATTATTATTGGGTGCGCTATGTAAGCACATCTGATGTACAAGGTCCTTTTAACAATACCAACGGGGCAGAGGCTACAACGCTGCAAGATATAGCAGCAGTTATGACTGAGTTAAGTGAAACCCTAGCAGACTTACCTGGATACAACCTATTAGCTACAAGTACAACAGCAGCAACTATTATTAAAAGTTCTAGTGAACCTAGCACTAGAACAAACGGTGATGCTTTACAACCCAATGATATTTGGTTTGATACAGATGATGGTCAAATTTATACAAGAAACACATCAAACAATGCTTGGGTAGCAGGACGTGATTCAACTCTAGTTAACTTATTTGGCGCTACTAGTTTTACTGGTAGTACTTTAACTGCGGCTATGGCTACCGCTCAATCAGATATTGTTACTGTTACAAATGCACAAAGTTCTACTGCTAGTTCTTTATCAAGTCTTAGTAGCACCGTTACCAGCAACAACAACACTTTAACTGCTAGTGTTAATACCTTAAACACAACCACTGCAAGCCACACAGGTGATTTAAATGCGATGTTTGTACTGCAAGTTGCAACAGAATCGAATGGTAGTAAGTCAGCTGCTGGTATGGTTATCGGGTCAAGCGCGAGCAATGGTTCAGGGGCCCAGTCCTACGTACAGTTCCAAGCTGACAAATTTGCAATATGGAGTGGGTCTAGCAATGTAGCGCCTTTTATTGTAAGTAGCGGTACTGTATTTATAGATAGTGCACGTATTCAAGACGGAGCTATAACAAATGCACGTATTGCTAACTTAGCTGTAGAAGAAGGTAAAATATCAAACCTTGCTGTAACAAATGGAAAGATTGGTAATTTAGCTGTCACAGAGGGAAAAATTCAAAATTTAGCGGTAACTAACGCAAAAATAGCCGATGCAACTATTCAAGACGCAAAGATAGCTAACTTAAATGCCAATAAGATAACCGCAGGTTTTATTAGTGCAGATAGAATTAATTCAAACACTATTACTGCTGACAAAATTAATGTAACCGATTTAACTTTAGAGTTTACAGCGGCAACTGTTTCAGGAGCAACTCTTGGTGGATTTGCTAGTAATACCCCAAGACTAAAACAAGTTGCGGCGATTGGTACAGAACCTGGAGTTTACCATATTATGTGTAGAGTATTTGGAAGCACGGGGCAAGTTAAAACATTGTCTATAGTTGCAGGAGATGGAACATTTGGTGCTGGGTCAAGCTTTGAATTAAGAAATGACTTTTCTTACTCAGATGGAACTAATCCAACTATTCCAACAGCAGACCAAGGTTATGCTCAATATCACTCAGGTCAATCGCAATATTGGTCAGCCATAAATAGATTTGATGGTACTAATGAAATGGCACAAAAAGATTTTCTTGTAAGAAAAGTAAGTTCTACTAGTAGAACTTTACGGTTGTACATATTAGCTCAGGGGGATGGGGGTACAAGATATCTTTCAAGTGTTCAATATGGCGTTTATAGGTTCTCAGAAATATAATGTCAACACATAATTTTAATTACACATACGAATATGTTGGTGTTAAAACAATGCCGCGCAGCCGTGAAGATAACACACAAATTGTTAGAGAAGTTTGTGTAGCAGTTACCGCTGTAGATCAAGCAGACTCAACAAAAACTTTAACAGAAAATATGTATTCTCCCTTAGAAGGTGTTTATTCTTATAGACACGATGGATTACCTGATAATTTTATACCAATAGATACTTTAACTAATGCTAAAGTGATTGAGTGGTACCAAAACACCGTGGAAACAGCAGATTTAGATGGTTATTTTACTTGGCAAATATATGGAGTTGCCGAGAATGATGACATAGAGTAAGATAAAACTATGAAATGTGGAGGCATAAACATGGCATATACCTACGGTAAAAAGAAGTCTATGACTAAAAAACCTAAATCTATGAAGATGAAAGGCTATGGTAAAAAGACTAAAAAGAAAAAGAAGTAAGTAAATATGGACAAGCTAGGAGTGCTTCGTGCACAAAAAGAAGTGTTGCACGGCCAACGTGCTAAGATAAGTTTAGATTTAGAAGTGCTGTTGAACAACCCAACTAGCATCCCTGAGCACACAGAATATAGTGTTGAGTTAGATAAGTTAGTGGGTCAATTAGCAGAAGTAAATGATAAAATAAAAATTATTGATTTTTTAATATCAACATCGGAGAAACCAGATGGCTAACGAAAAATACATGCAAGCTGCAAAAGCCCGTAAAAAGAAAAGAAAAAAAGGTACACTTGCTTCTTTGTATGGAGACCCTAATAAAGTAACTCGCGGTGATATTATTACTGCAGCCATAAAAAATAATAAAAAATGAGACAGCCAAAAGAAGGTGAGACAGAGACTAACGAAAGTTTAGGTAAAGTAAAAAATATTAAGATTGAGCATAAACCGCCTCAATATGCATCTTCAACTGATGAATATACTCTTATGAGTCCAGAAGAAGTTTCAGAGTATTTTGATAATATACCTATGACTGAGGAGAAGAAAAATGGCAAGAACTAGAAAAAAACCCTCTCAAAAAGTTGTAAAGAAAAGCATTTCTAAACGACAAGAAGCTTCTTTAAAAAGGCATAGCAAACATCACTCTACAAAACATATGGCTTATATGAAAAGACGTATGCTTATGGGCGATACATTTAGAACTGCACACAAAAAGGCCCAGAACAAAGTTGGTAAGTAGTGGCTGCTAAGCGAAACTATCGTAAAGAGTACGATAACTACCATTCAAAACCCACACAAAAGAAACGCAGAGCTGGACGCAACAAGTCTAGGCGTATCATGGTGCGCTTAGGTAAAGCTAAAAAAGGCGATGGTAAAGACGTAGCACATAAAGATAACAACCCTTTAAATGCTAAAGTAAAGAATATTAGGATGGAATCTAAAAAATCTAATAGATCTTTCAGACGCACAAAAACATCCCGCAGAAAGAGAAAATGAACATAATTTGGTGTACTATAATACTAGCTTTAATAATTATGGCTGGAGTTTTTTATATGGAATATATTCAAAAGTTTTTTAAAAAAATGAAAAAAAGCTATGCGAAATTGTTTAAATGGGGTTTAACCCCCGATAAACCAGAACCCCCAAAAAAAAGAGGGCGCCCAAGGAAGAAGAAATAATGCCAAAAAAACCAGTTAAAAGAAAAACTAGTAAAAGAAAAGGTGCTACACCTACAAACCCAAGCTTGTATGCAAGGGTAAAAGCAGAAGCTAAACGTAAGTTTAAAGTATATCCAAGTGCATATGCCAACGGTTGGTTAGTGCGTACTTATAAAAAACGTGGTGGTGGGTATAGATAATGGCTAAACCTACGGGTGGATTAACTGCATGGTTTGGTAAAGGGCCAAAAGGTGACTGGGTTGATATTGGTGCACCAAAGAAAAAAGGTAAATATCAAGCATGTGGTAGAAAATCTGCTAAAGGTAAAAGCAAGCGTAAGTACCCAAAATGTGTACCAAGATCAAAAGCTAATAGCATGACTGCAGCACAAAAGCGCAGCGCTGTTAAACGTAAACGTGCAGCTGGCAACCCAGGTGGTAAGCCACGAAATGTAAAAACTATTGTAAAAAGAAGGAGAACCCGTGCCAAGAAAAAGAGATAATATGCCTAAGCGGAATAAAAAGAATTTCCGTCCAACTAAAAAAGGCGCTGGTATGACCAAAGCTGGAGTAGCAGCGTACAGAAGAAAAAATCCTGGGTCTAAATTAAAAACTGCAGTTACTGGTAAAGTAAAAAAAGGTAGTAAAGCTGCTAAAAGACGTAAGTCTTATTGCGCTAGATCTGCTGGTCAAATGAAAAAATTCCCAAAAGCAGCAAAAAACCCTAATTCAAGGTTGAGGCAAGCAAGAAAACGTTGGAAGTGTTAATTTTTGGCACTTTTTAAAAAAATGGATTCACTACGTGCCCGTGCTGAAGAGATCTCACAGTGGTTAATGCGTTAGGTATCGTAAGAGCTAAAATGCAGTGACGGGCTTCTCAGAGCGTGTGACACGGTTTAGCTGTTTTACCTGTCTTATATCGTAGTTTTCAGCCGCATTTCGTAAATTTATGAGTTTTTTCTCTATATTTGAGTATTTCCCCCAATCTTTTAACTCAGTTGCTGTTCTTCCACAACCCCTACAACGTTCATCACCCCATTGCGTCACAGAACAAACCCCAATGCAAGGACAATCTGCAAGGCTTGCACAACAGCCAAGTGCTTTTGTTAGTCTAGTGAATCGTGTTTCTTCACTCATCATTTTTTTCTACAACCTTTATTAGACGTTGTAGATACCATTCTGCTTTTCGTAAATCTTGTCCTTTGTTTTTTTGTTCATATCTCCAAAGATATTTCATTACGTTGCCTTTACAATATGCAGCGAACTGGTCGTCTGTCATACTTGCTTCTATTGCACTTATACACTCTATACCACCCTGGTTATAGTGTATTGGTTTGTTTACTGGGTCAAAATCCATTTAGTCCTCCTTATTATGTAAACATATGTTACTTATTTTGTCTATAAATTCTTTAATTGGCATGGCATGCTTGAGAAACTCATCTAAAGTAAAAAATTCTTTTTGAAAATCTTGGCTTACAACACAAAGATCCGGGGCCCCTATAATGTAATACACAGGCATGCTGTATTCATATTGTCTTTGTAACCAGATTCTTTGTTGTGGTGAAAGATCAATTTTTATTTTTGACGTACCACGTTTAGGCAGCTGTTGTATGTATTTGTATTCAAAAAAAGCAAACCCTGCTGGGCCTGAATAAAAAGTGTCGGGTACTCCGCCATGATATGGATCATTGATTTTCCACTTATAAATTTCTTTAGGAAGTTTTTTGTGGATTTTGTTGATGAAGTCCTTTTCTTTCAAGTTTTAGTGCTCGCTCTTTCATGAGGAGTTGTAGGTCATGCCAACGATACATACGTTTGTTTACATCGTCCCAGAACCATCCTTTTTGTTGTATATCAGGCATCTTGAAAGTTAGTATACACGGCGCGACAGTATATGTCGCACCATGTAAGCAAAATAATTACTTAGATACGCTATCAAATACTTTTTTAGCGTTTTCGTAATCATCATCAGTAACCCAACCGACGTTTTCTACAGCAATGTTAAAAAACTTTTGCCCCGCACGGTTTTGGGTTTGTGAAGAAGACATCTTCCACAAAGAAGAAAATCTATCTCCCCCTAAACGAGCCACTTGTGTGTTCCATTCTCTTGACACTCTTAGCTTCGAAGAAGCACAGTCAAAGATAAATGGTGTATCAAGTGCACCTGTTTTTTCATCTTTCTTAATTAAAAGATGAGATTGAGTCTGAGTAATATCATAATCCTCAGGGTTCTCTTTTTGGGCCTCGAGAGCTTGTAAAGCATCTTTTTCAGTAGCATAAATACCTGCTAAGCCGCCTCCTTTCTCTCGTTTTTTCCAAGCGACAAACTCTTCAGTAAACTTTACGTTAATTACGTAAATGTCTTTTCCGTAGTTTTCTCTTGTTATGGTGTTGATAAAATCACCTGGTTTGCTTCCCTCAATGTATTCACTGTGGTTTTCGTCAACTTCATTAGATAACTGTTGAAGTTGTTTAACCCTAGGGGTTTGCAAGTGATCTGCAGTAACGTTTTCGTTACCAAGACCACCACCAGCCTGCACGTGTGCAGGTACTTTATCACTTACTAGTGCAATATCACTCATAGTACGTACTCCTTGTTTCGTTGATATTGTTAATATTATTTTGACCTGAAATTAACTCGGGTCAACTCCGTTGATGTTACGCCTGGCAAATCCATGCCGAGTTGTAACAATTCCCTATAAGCAGTTGCTGACATACGTTTTTGCAGCAGCTCGAATTGTTTTGTATCGAGTATGTGCTGGTAAACAAAATCCCAGTTTTCTACCGTTGGGACCGTTTCTGTTTTAATGGAAACGGTACACGCATCATTCCCCACTCGATCAATCCCTTGATTCTTTAGTGTGGTTGCGATTTGTGTTTCTAATTCTAATTTTCTAGATTTAAAGATTTTTTCTTGTTCTAGCAAATTAGCTAATTTGGTTCGCGTATCCGCGAGATCATTTAACATGTCATCCATGTTTCGTGTTTCGTCGTTCAATGTATAGTCTCCGTACTGTGTGGGGGTGTCGCAAGAAACACTCCGTCTGTTAATGTAATGGCTTCCTTGCCAGCCTGTAAAACTAATTCTTCTAATTTATCTGGGTCTGTATCTCCACGTAATACCATAAGTTCTGATATAACAAATACTAATGCTGTTGCAATAGCATCAGGTGGACGCTTTCTTAGTTCTTCTACAGTTTCCATAATCTCAATGCTGAGCTGTATTTCCTTTATTCCCATTTTGTAATCCTGTTAATATGTGGAGCAAATTCTCCATTTTACCTAGCTTACCATTTAGTTTTGCATACACATCTTCTTCCCAGGTTTTATGGGCTGCAATAAGTATTGTTTCAGTTTTTTGCGTTTGACTAGCTCTATGTATACGTCTATTAAATTGTTGAAAATGTTCTGCGTTATATGTAGGAGAACACCAGATTGCTGTGGTAGCTTTTGTAAGAGTAAGACCATGACCAGCAGATTGAGGATGACAAAAAAGTACACGTATTTGACCCGCTTGAAATCTTTGTACAATACCTATACGTTTTTCAGCAGGAACACTACCATCAATAATTTCATAGGAAAGTTTTTCTTTTTCTGCTTGTTCTATAAGTGCATCTCTTTCATGCTTCCAATTAAACGCTACAATACAATGTTTGCGTTCTTTAATAAGATCTATAACTAGGTTGTAGCGTTCTTGATGAATATATTGAACTTGACCTTCTTCATCATACACACCACCTGAGATGAGTTGTAGTAACTTTTTAACTCGGGCCCCTGCGTGTACAGCATTAATAGTACCGGCTTGTGTATACAAAACACTCTCTTCCGCGAATGTTTTGTACATTTGTTGAACTTGAGGAGATAAATGTGTGCGTACAGTTCGTACAATGTTTGGTGGGAGATCTACACAATCTTCTAGTTTATAACGAATGGTAATATCGCCAAGTTGTTTTGCTATAGTTTCTTCAATACCTGGTTTGTCAATCCATTCGTTTGCAAAGCCATTAAATTTAGGAGTACATACTTGATTACGATAAGCAAAAAAACGTTCGCCTAAATGCTTACCGTCATCAATAAGTAATACAGGGTGCCAGAGATCTAGAATAGAATTACTATTAGGAGTACCAGACATGGCAATCCTATAATCAAACTGGTTGATAATTTGTTTGAGATTTTTTGAGCGTTTTGCTTCTCTATTTTTAAAAGCGGTAAATTCATCAATAACGATTTTATTAAATCCGCTAAGAAGATTTTTATTTTTGTGTAAAAAATTGACAGCTTCAAAGTTAGTAATGACCATTTCGTGGGAAGGGTCTGAAAATATTTTTTTACGGTTTTTAGCATATGCTACTCCATATTTAATAGTTGGTTGAAACTTTATTATATCTTCAACCCAAGCAGCTTCAAGTATTGATAAAGGTGCAAGTACAAGAGTGCGGCCTGGTATTTTTGTAATAGCATCAAGCACGGCTCGTGTTTTACCGGTACCTGGATCTGATGTAATAAGACAGCGTGGGTGAGATAGAATAAAGTTAGTGGTTTCTGTTTGATGCTCGTAAGCAGGAATATCTTCCATGATTCGTTCCTCGTTGTTATTTGTTCGTTGTTAAGTATTTATTATACTTATTTTATTCCCCATTCGCAAATAGGGTATTCACCCTTACCATACGAACACCACTTGCAATTGTAATTGCTAGGGTTTGGTGGAAATTTTGTAGCAGTAGTCATAGTTATTGCGCGTTCATGTAATGTTGGCATAAACATCATAGCTTCATCTCTTGTATATGTTTGTTCCATAGTTGTTCCATGATCTAAATACCATATTTCTGTATTAGCGCTTTGTAATTCTGGGTAACGCATAAAACTTCCTATAGCATAAGTTAAAGCTTGCTGTGAATGACTTATCTCATTACCAAATTGTTTACCTGTTTTATAATCAATGACTCGCGCTGATGTTTCTGTTTCATGTACAATAGCGTCTAATTTAACTCTACCCCATACTTCAGGAGCCATCCAACCACAGGGTTCCCAATCAATTGTAAAACCCCATTCACCTTCAAGTTCAACTCTTGCATCTGCAAAAAGAGTTTTGAGCTTTTCGAATTGAGGTTCAAATTTTTTAAGGGTATCAGGAAATTCAGTAAGTTCTCCTTTAACATAATCTTCTGCTTGTAAATGTATATTAGTACCACGCGCAGCTGCTGGTCCAAAGTCTTCTTGTACTTTTTTTACTTTAGCAATGTAAGATCTATAGGAACAGGCTTCGTATGTTTTTAAAGCCGAATGGGACCATGCAGGTATTAGGCCCAGTTCCGTGGGTTTGTCCAGTTCTTTGACATCTATTTGATCTGGACGCTTGTTTTGTACAAGCTCACTCATTGAATAATATTAACTCTCTTTAATTAATTTTAAATCGTTTTCTTCAAAATGATTTTCTATTATGTCTTCTCGTATAGTATTAGTTAATTTCCAAGTTAATACAACCCCCCTGACTGTTTTACTTTGTATGCGCTTGACAGCTGTAGTTATATTTAGTCTAGACATTGCTTTAGTAAAGTCTCTTTGTGAAAGTTTATTACGACTATCGGTAAGAATATCGTAAACTAATTTAAAGTGAGACATAGGTATACACATGTCTTGACCTACACGTGCAACCCAATCCTTAACATAGCGTTGTGCTGTACTTATACCACCGGCGTCAAAAGTGTTTGTAAGTGGTATTTCTAATACATCAATAAAATATTCGAGATTACGTTGTCGAATTGCAAAAGCAAACTCTTCAAGTACTGACATAGAAATTTCTTTCATTTGTGTTTTAGCTTCATTTTCTAACGCAGTATGTGCCATGCGTTGATCTACTTTAAACTTATTTAATATCCCTGCTATAGTGTACAACTCAGTCTCTAGCTGCGTCATGTTTGTAAGTAACTCAGGATGAGCTTTTTCTAATTTTACTTCTTGTCTGGGGCCTACATTGTAACGACGATCCCCATCTTCTATTTTTACCGCATCGCCTCTATTAGTAAGAAATAAGAAATTACAAAAACTTGGCAGCTCAATTTGGTTTGTACGCATTGCGCGAATAGTAAGATTAGGTTCTGTTATTTGATGTTTTAATTTATCTGCCATTTTACCAACTGAACCTGAATCTGCCATCCTAAATTCGTCAACTACAAGAAAGAGCGCTGTTCTCATGTATAAATTAAATTGTTCTTCTATGTTTTCTAGCGCTCGCATTGGTACTTGTTGTTCACCAAATAAAGGTTTAAGTACTTTATGGATTAACAACCCTTTACCGGTGCCTGGTACACCAGTAAAAATCCATGCTGTCATTGTTTTGCGTTTATTCTGGTAAATGTATGCAAGCCAATTAATAAAGTGTTCAAACTCTGTTTTACCTGAGCCAAGAACATGGGACAACAACTTCGCAGTTAAGGGAGCTGCGCTGTGAAGTTTGTGTGCTGTCCCATATTCTAATTCAGGTGCATCTTCTGATGCTTGTAACATGTAAGGAGTTTTTCTATATAAGTTTACATAGTAAGGTGCTTCTTCTAACTGGATACCTTTATTAACAGACGGGTCAAATACAACCCGAGCGTCAGGAACGTAATCCAAGGGAGGGCGACTATGAGAACGCATAAAATCTTCAATCGATTGTTTATTTGTTGGAGTAAGTGGGTATTCGTCTGTAAATTGTTCAATTGTTTCATCATAAATTCCGTTGTAATAAGTGTCAGTGTAAAAATCTCTTAAAGCAATTGGTCTTAACTTTTTATCCTGATCTATTTTGTCTGCAAATATTTCAAAGATATTTTTATAGAAGTCTGGATCTGCTTTTTGTATTTCCCAAATAGGTTCACCTTTAAAGTTATACATGTAATGTGGGCTCGTTAATAAAAAATAATATCCAGCACTGTCACCGCCATTAACATTACAATTAACATAAGGTTCTGCAACCCTGCTTACTTCGATTGTCATCTTATCAGGGTTTTGTAATACCTCTTGTGGTTCTCCAGCAATAGTAATTGTGCTGGTTTTAGTTGTTTTCTTTGGTAAGTTTAATTGTTTTCTTAAGTTATCTTTTATTTGTACGCCTAAGTTGTGCACTCGTTCTGGGTTAACAGAAAACAATAATGTAGAAAGATCTAAGGTTGATGATCCACGGTTGATTAACACAAAACGTGAACCTTGTATTGGATCTTTTACACCATCAATAAAAGTAGGGGGTGCAATATAAATAATTTTAGAGTTGTCAGCTACGCCTGGATCAAGTTTGTAAGATAAACTTTGACCATTTGCAGACAGAGTTAATCGTTCTGCTAAAAATTGTGTTTCATAATTTAATAATTTAAGTGCTTCTTTTAATACTTTGGGGTGTATAGAATTTTCTAATATAAAAAAGATGTGTAAAGAAACAGATTCTTTTTTATATCCTAATGAAGCGCTGGCTTGTGCAATGTATGTTACATCGTGAAACTCAGGAGGTAATTGCTGTACAAGTTGTTCAGCTAAATTTTCTAGGTCTTGTGTGTTTAATTCAGTTTTCTTTGGTAAAGGTAATTGAATATTATCAAAATCAAGAACAAGTAAATGAGTTGATGCTACACGGTCCGTCATCAACGCTCGAGGTTCGTTGTTTAACTCACGTTTAAGGGGTCCTTTGTGTAAACACATACCAGCTGAGGCCGCTTTTGTAAGTTCTGTTAATAACTTACTTGGATCTTTTTTGATTGATTTGTGTACTGATGTAAAATTTTTAATCAGTGGATAAGGTGTCACTCCTTGTTTAGATATTTTTTTTGCAAGCTTTTGCTTGGCTTTGAGGAAAACTAGCTCCATGTTTAACTCCTATGTTTTATTTTTTAAATTGTATACTTCTTCCCTGTCAATGATAACTGATGAATCTGCTTCAAAAGC
>Ga0196899_1000079_pt1 | contig 47478 bp, 54 predicted proteins | sample VirMetDEL_Sep_01_FD_169095 | JGI IMG/M metagenome (GOLD analysis project Ga0196899, IMG submission 169095) | Aqueous microbial communities from the Delaware River and Bay under freshwater to marine salinity gradient to study organic matter... | ecosystem: Environmental > Aquatic > Marine >... | reverse complement strand
ACTGCATCAAAGAGTGCTGGCCTGTCAAACATGGATGCTGATTCAATGCGAGCATCTTCAAGTTTAGCGACAATCATCCGTAGTCGCTTGACTTCTGCGAGAAGTTTTGGTGCGTCTGCTATGAGTTTCGCATCTTCATAGTCATTCATGGTAGCAACATCTCCGTTGTCCTGTGTATAGACTACCCATGTTCCTTTGCGTGTAGTTATAGCCCAATGACCCTGTGTGTGTCCTTCATATTTGCTTGTGTCAATCATCCAATCAACCCCAATATCTCATCAAATCCCTCAAGTTGCTCAAGTATCTCATACTTACCACACAAGAGAGAGTTCAGTTCTCGCAAGGACTTGAGTTCCTCAAGTTTGTTGTCATACATTTCACGCAACCGTATGACTTCTGCGAGTAGGTCATTGTGTTCATTCACAACATCTTTCCAATCATGGTGATTCATTTTATACCAATCGTCAATCGTTAGTCCTTCGTATTTGTCTGTGTCAATCATTCTACCAACTCCAAGATAACTTCTGTTTCACCTGTGACTTCGTTCTCAATCGTCATGACATGACGAGCCAAGCCTTGTGCTGTCATTCGGTACATCACTCATCACCTTTCTGTGCTTCTTGTTCACGACCCTGTAGGGTGAGTTTGAGTGTGCGAAGTGTATCAATGGCATTCACGAGGTCAAGGTGGTGTTTGCTTGGATTAAGGAATACATCCGTATTCCCAACCGTCCAACTCAAGGTTCCCCTGTGGCTACAAAGCATCGCTATGGCCTCGCACAGTTGTTCGTAATCATCCACTGTAATGTGTGAATGAACTTTCTCGCCACCTTCCGTCGTGTCAATCGTGCGTTCAACTTCCTCTTCAGTGTAGTCGCTCATTGTTTCACCTCCATGGACTTGTCATTGGGATGGCGTAGCCTGTGAAGGCGTTGCCGTTCCTTGAGTGTCATCTGTTCTTCAGCCCCCCTCATCGGGCGACCTTGGTATCTCATGCTTACTGTTCTTGCTTTCCATTTTTTTGTCATGTTCAGTCCTCCTCAGTCAAGTGGATGATTTCTTCAATCAAGTCGTTCATCGCCCGACACCAGTAAGATGTGATGCGGCCAAACAATTCGTGCAGTTCTTCTCGGTTCCACTCCATCGTCTTGGGACGAGGATGTGGATGTTTGTCGTTCTGCATCAGTCGTGTGAACAAATCAAAGTATTCGTTAAACTGAGTGCTGTGTCCAATCATCGCATCGTACAACTCAAGTGTTTCGCCGTTGTGCATGATGTGTTTGAACGGGTCTTTCGTGTATTTCTTTGTCATGTTCATTCCTCCTCTTCAAGTGAGCCGCAAATCTCGTTCTCAATGCGTTCCATTCGGTCAAGCACAAAGACAGGCCAGCCGCCACCGTGGATGGTTTGACTTTGCTTCACCATTTGTGAGTGCAGTTCGTCCCAACACAACTCGTAGCGAGTCATGCCGTTTTCTTTGATGCTCTTTGCTTCGGTGTTAATCTGCTGTTCTTCTCGTGGTCTAAACCCGTTGTCGTTGAGAAGGTCGTCCCAAGTCTTGTACTCCATCTCACACAACTTGGCGTAGTTGCATGTCCAGTCCCAGTCAATCTCTTTCTGCTGTGCTTCGTCAGTCAGCCATTGGCCAGCGAACTGTGCAGTGCTTTGATGTGAACAGTTCCAATAGCCCACACGGTAGTGAGGCTCCATTCCATCCCATCCATCTCTTACCTCAATGGTGATGAGCCAGTGAAGCCCCTCTCCGTCTGCATCACGAGAGACATAGGTAGCCTCTTTGTCATAGCCATGCTCACCCAAGTTAGCCCACGCCTCGTTCAGTTCGTCATTCCACTTTTCTTTATCGTCCCATAGGTACAGTTCTCGTTTCATGTTCATTCCTCCATTCGGTTGTTGATGTAGCGTGTCGCCCACCTAATGCCTTCTTCCAACCTGTCCCAGTGAGCCTCAGTCCATGCGTCTTTATCTTCGGGGTAATCAAGCGCAACCAGTTCGTCGGCAATTTGGTCGTATGCCCACCAGTCAAGGTATTCTCCTGCGGGTAGGTTTTCGGTGCGGTCAAAGCCATAGTAAAGTACATGGTTGATGTACCATTCTGTGTTTTCATTTCGTTCCATTTTATTCATCTCCTTTCTTCTTTCTTGGTTTAAATACTCTTCAATTGAAATCATGCTTTCACCTTCTTTACCCACCCTTCATCTTCGGAGTAGTCGTACAATTCCTTCAAGAGAAAAGCATTCTCCCAATCGCAGTACACATACTCATCGGGAATGTTGTACTTGTCAATGATTCTGTAGTCGTCCATGCAAATGTCATAGTCCGACACATAATCCCACAGCATACCACCCGACAAGGCCAACTCAACCAAGTGTTCTTTGCTGTGCTTTCGCAACGCTTCTTTCATCTCCTCAACTCTTTGTAGTTTCTTTCGTGTTTCTTCTTTCATGCTTTCACCTTCTTGTTTATCTTACCAAAGTTAGCGGGTAAGTCGCCACTGTCAATCATGGATTGAATGAGAGCGTTGGCAATACCTTCCCTCTCCTCCATGTCGCCACCGTCAAGCACAGCCTTCACGACTTCTCGCTTGGCCTCAACTACGGCATTGAACTTCTCGTCAATGGTCTTCGCCACTGAAAGGTACACTGCGTGTACTGAGTCACTCTCTTGACCGATACGATACACACGGTCTTCGGCTTGTTCTTCCCATGCAGGCGACCACTCACGCTCAACGAATACCACTGTGTTAGCCGCAGTGAGGGTGATACCTTCTTTGGCGGCAGTGGTTGAACAGAAGAGGACATCAAGGTTTCCTGCTTGGAATGCCTCTACATTGTCTTGCCTCTTGGAAGCGGGCATATCCCCTGTGATACCTGCGATACGCCACTGATGGTCTTTGTCAGCACGAAGCAGGGCTACACACTCACGCAGTACATCGGTATGGTGAGCAAAGACAACCAATGGTTTGCCTGTGATTTCACGATACTCCTTGATGTATGCGATAGTAGATGGGACTTTGATAAGCCCACACTCATGCCGTAGGGCAGTGAGCATGTTGAGTACGAATCCAGCAGGGAGATTTCCAGTACCTTGATGCGATTCATATTCATCCATCCATGCTCGGTGGAGGTCGGAGTATTGTTTCAACTCCTTGCGTGATGGTTGAATGTCCATGATGGTACGCACCTTGTCGGGCAGTTCAGTCAAGACCTCTTGCTTGAGGCGACGAATACAGAAGTCACGAGTACGGTTGTGCAACTCATCGGTGTTACTTGCACCAGTGAAGTCCCAACCCCAACCGTTGTTGAAGCCGTCGCAGTAGCGTTGGCCGTAGGGGAAGAAGGCAGGGAACTCGTTAGGGCGAAGGAGGTTGAGTGTGGTAAAGAACTCGCTTGGTCGGTTGGTCACTGCTGTACCCGAAAGGCACAGGACTGAATCGGACTGCTTCGCTACCTCAAGGGTTGCTTCGGTACGCTTGGCCTTGATGTTCTTGAGATAGTGGCTCTCGTCACACACCACGATGTTGAATCCGTAGTCAAGCAGTGAGTCCTTACGACCACTTATGAGGTCATAGTTACAGATGATGATGTCAGCATTGGGCATCACTCCTTTGCGACCTTCCAATGCTTCAACGGTCAAGTTAGGTAGCCAACCTCTGCACTCTTTCACCCAGTTGTACTTGACTGAGGCAGGACATACTACAAGGGCGGGTAACTGTTCTTGGTTGAGTGCGATGTGTGCGATGGCTTGAATGGTTTTTCCAATACCCATGTCGTCACCGATGAGGCAACGACCACCTGCGAGTTGTGCGAACTGAACGCCTACATATTGGAATGGATATAGCGCACGACCTGTGGGGAAATGTTTCATCAAGTTCTCCTGCATCTCAGCGACTATCATCTTGTCATCAAGTGATGCCGCACCACTGATAGCAATACGCATAGCCCTCTCTTCCATGAAAGATTCAATGTCGGGTATCACTTGGATAGCATCAGCCAATCGTAAGCACCACTCGTTGTCATCATACTTGCGTAGGCGGTCAATGAGTGGGGCGGCTTCTCCGATACCCACTGTCCATGTCTTGTTGTTGGGGTTGAACTTGCGCCCTTGTGTAGCCTTGACTTCGTTAAGCAACTGACCACGAGTGAACGCATCACTGATGAAAGGCCACTCCATCTCAATGCTTGAGTTACCAATGATGCGAGCCGACACCTCCGTAGTCTTTCGTTCTATAGACTTCTCCTTCGGTGCTGATACCTCAAGTTGCTCAAGGGACAACTCGTTGAAGAACATACCCTGCGTGGTCATGATGTCCTTCGCACGAGCGAGAACATCAGCGTCGTCTTGCAGTGTCCACTTCTTCTTGACACCATCCCACTTGACAGCAGGGAAGCCGAGTGCATCCTTGAGTGCGTTGTTGAGGTCGGGGTTGTAGGTGTAGTCAAGTGCGATTCGTTTGCTGGTGAATTGTTTGCCCCATCGGTTTGTCCATGTGTCATCCACATTGGAGAAGGACACGACCTTGCTGGCTGGTGGTTTCCATTCAGCCTTCGTCTGTTCAAAGAGGGACATCGCTTCATCACGCTCGCACTCGTAGGCTTCCATGAAATTGTTGAGTGCAATCTCAACCTGTCGCTCACGGAAGGGCAACTGTTTGTTCAACCGACTACGAACAAAGAGGCGAGCATCGCTACGCAATTTGTCACGCTTACGAATGATGGCTTGCTGTGCTTCGTACTCAACCTTGGCCTGTGTGCCTCGCACCTTCATCTTGTCAAGGTAGGACTCCACTTGGTTTGCTTTGCTGATGAGTCCAGCATCACGCATGATGGATGGTAGTTGTGTGTTGCGGTACTTGTGGAATCGCTCAGCCGCTTCAAGCAGTTGGTGGTCTTGCATGTCGTCTTGACTTGCGACCCTGTGGAAGAAAGGCCAGTCGGCTTTGTTCGGGCCTACATCATCCTTGATGTCGGGCTTGCCGTAGCCAGTGAAGACTCGTATCATTCTGTGGATTGTTGTAGTGTTCATTCACTCATCTCCTTTTTGCTTACACATGGGTAACACACGAACTTGTCTTGGTCATTCCTTTGAGCGATGAAATCAAAGTATCTCAATTTTTCACAACCACTACACTCCACGCTGGTGTCATCGTACTTGATGCCAAGAAAACGAGAATGACAAACCATGCACTCAGCGTCATCAAGATATGTGAAGGCATCAGCAGGGTGGTGCTTACCACATGTGTAGCACAACCGACTACCTTCAAGACTTGGGCCTGTCCATCCACAGTTCGTACATTCATCATCCACATTCAGTGTAGCCTCTCCACAACATTCGCATGGGTCATCTTCGGGAGGGTGAGGTTGGATGTCCCACTTCTCACTAAGCACATCTTCCCAAGTGTCGTCATCGGAAGTAGTCTTGATAGTTGCCGTAGGGGTCGTCGTGACCCCGCTTGCTTTTCCCCAACCACCACCGTAACCGTAGAGTCCACTGTATCTGTCCTCAATAACAATCTCACCAACAGGGATGTCAAGAACATCAGCGATGTATCTTTGCTGTTCAGTAGTTTCAACTGCATGGTCGCAGTGCAACTCACGAATCAATTCAATGAGTTGGCCAGCGTCAGCGATGGTTGCCCTAACATCATCAGCGTTGAGTAGGTAGAAGAGGATGGCCAGTTGTACACCAGTACGACCATGACCACCAGCACACTGAGTAGAAACAGACTTGATACCATGCTCTACGATGTCATCGCAAAGCGCATACCAAAACAACTTGCTCACCTGCGGCACACCGAAGTCGGGGAAGTCCATGTCAATGATGTACTTCGGTGGGTCAATGCCACCTACGAATTTCTCGCATGACCAACCATCGGGTACAACAGTGCTACCTGTAAGGATAGACTTATTGACTGGGCGCATGGTTTCATCGGGGCCGATGGCTAAGTCCACCATTGGTGAACACTTCCACCAACCACCGTTGCGGTTGCGACCTCCACCGTACACATCAATACCTGTGGTGGTGGTGAAGATTTTGTTTTGTCCTGTATGACATGGAGGTTTCCATGTTGTCTTTGTAGTCGTTGTATAATTTTTCACTTTGGTCATCTCCTTATTGTTTGTCAATTTCATTTGTTTGCGCTTCTGTTTTCTTGTTCTTGATTTCTTTCCCATGTTCATTCCTCCTTCTCACCATTCTTCTTGTTGGATAACAACAGCAGTTGCTCAGTACCAAATGACGCTATGATGTTACTCACATACTTCTGCATATCATGGTGGTAACCCTCAGCAAAAATACCAGCCATGGCTTTAGCAATTCCATTTCCTTTCTCACCAGTCATCTCCGTTGCAGTTAATTCACCATCATTCAGTTGCTTGGATAATACCTTCAACCACTGTAGTTGTGCCGACTGTATAGGTGTTTTATCAGCGAGTGGGAACGGAGCATCGTGTGAAGCGGGGATAGGAACAAGCGTCGGGGTAATGGATTCTTTTACTTCTGTATCCCACTGTGCACAGACTATACAATCTTGCACACCACAAGGGATGAAGTTCTTAGATTCGTGGTTTCTAAACAATCCCATAGGGTGTCGTTGCATTTCGTTTAGGTAGAGCATCGCATGTCCGATGCTGTCATCTCTTTGACTGAGTGGTGTTTCCCTCATGGACTTCTTGGTGATACCTTTTGCCAGTTGAAGAATGGGTAGGGCATCCAGCGTATCTCGCTCAGTGGATTCCATAATGTCACGAGCCGCATAGTAAATTGAGAAGAAGGACTTGGGGGTTATCGTAACAAGTCGTGGGTCAGTGCCCCAGTTGAGTGCAGTCTTTGAGATGAATTTGCTGAAGAAGAAATCGTTGTTGTGTACATTGTGCTCAGTGAGGTTGGCGTGGAAAATCATTTCTTTGAATTGTTCATCACCTTGAGTAGTGAGAAGGGACTTCATAGCCTGTGCAAGACCGTGAGCATTCTGACAGGATTCGTAATACTTCTTCCCCCCGTAACCTGCATTCCATTCTAACTGGTAGCATTTCATGGCGAACTCAAGCATTGAGATACACGAATCCAATGTGACAGGCATCTCTTCAATCATCATGTAGTAGTGTGTACGACTGTCGGATAGGTGGTGTTTTCTCTGCGTTACTTTCTTCCAAGCATCCACGCCATAGATGGAAGCGATAGTAGCCAGCGGAAGTGCGGTGGCATTCCTTGTGGTGGTAGGTAAGTGACGAATCTCACCGAGTCCAACGGATAGTGTAGCATTGATAAGCCAAGCGACATAACCACCTGCATACATGGCGCACTCGGCAGGGTCATTGATTGGCCCACCAGTGTACTGGTGGAAGTGATTGGAAAGCCAACCATGCTGACGAGCAAAGTTGGTGAAGCCACGCTTGAATCCTTCAATGAACTCATCGCTGTAGTCCAGTGGGTCGTAGGCTTGAGGCTCGTAAGTACCTTCGTTGTCAAGCACCACCCAACCGAGTTGGGCTTGAGTCCACTGCTCGCCAACCTGTGGCACAGCGGATGCGATGTAAGGAACTCCATACTTGAAGCACTGCCCTGCATGATGGGACAAGTGAGAGCCGTTGGGGTGGAGGACAACAGAACCATCGGGCATACCCTCACGGAGTGCTTGCTCCATGAGGTCAAGTTGCTCGTCGGTGTTGTCGCTCACAAGGTGAATGTGTTTGATGTTGATGCGTTCAGCACCGTGAAAAGTACCACTGATGGTGACACCCTTTGGTGGTGTACCAATAGGGCGTGGGCCTTCACAACCACGCAGTTGCACGAGCCGTGTGTCTTGTACTGGCTGGTACTTCTGTCGCATCGCTCCCCTAACACCAGTATCTTTGTGAGACAATTCACTCACGAACTCAAGTTCTATTAGTTGAGGGTCAATGTTGAGTCTTTTCATATCATTTTTGGTGTGTGAACATTCTTGTATGGGTATGGTGACAATGATACCATCCTTGCCAGCAGTAACCCCGTCGTTGTCACGACCCATCATGATGTAGTGATTGGGAGAAACAACGGCTGATGCGTCAGCATCAATGTATGGTTGAACAATGACAGTACCGTATGGGTCAATGAGTCCTGTGTCATACATCGGTTTGTCCGATGGGTCGGGACTCATCATCGTGGTTATGATGCGAGTAGCAACGGTTGTAAATTCATCCCAGTTGTCAGCCATGCTGGACTCAAGCACGCCGGGCCGTGGGTTGAGTGGGCAAGCACGGACAAACACAGGGAAGGACAATTGACTGTGCTGTATTTGATGCTTCAACTGCTCCACATTTGAATCAATGAATGCGTCAATTGATGAGGGTAACTCATCACCTTCCTTGAGTAGAGTAACACCCGTTGTACGCAAGGTTCTCCATCCGAGGTCGGTTGTCAATGCCCCATGTGTCATGGTCAATTCTTCGTATGCTTCTAACGCTAATGCTTTTTGGCTCATCTTAATCATCTCCTTTCTTCTTTCTTGGTTTAAATACTGTTCAAGTTCAGTTTGCTATTGCTAATACCCATCCGTCATGGTCAGTGGACATGTTCTCACTAAAGTTAAACACTGTACCTGCACGATTGACATAGTACCACGAACCACCTCGTCGGCGTACTGAACAACCTGCGGGTAGGTATTGGTTGATTCTTTTTGCAGTGGTGAGTGTGTAGTACCCACCGTTGTTGATTACTATTTTTGTAGGAGTCATGCGTACTACTACCGTTTTGTGGTACACCACATCAACTACAGGTATGCCATCAACCACCTGCATCTTCATGCGGGTTGCCTTTCCTAAAGGTCTGCCCTTCACAGGGTTCTTTGCTTTGCTCATGTACTTCATGAGGTCTTGGTAGGTTATCATTCATTCACCCCCGTGTACATGTGAATGGCATTCATGGTGTCTTCCCATGAGCCTGTGTAGTCTGCGAAGCGGTTGTCTTTGTACATCCCACTCACCCATGTGAGTGCAGGTAGGTAGTCCATGCCCTTCTTGCCGACAGCGTAGGCAATCACATACGCAGGGTGAGAGAAGGGATGCTTGTGTGTCAGTTGGTATCGGGTCATCAAGTTCTGTGCTTGTTGTGTGTTCATGCAACCACCTCCGTGATGGACACGAGCCAACCTTCTGTGGTCGGTGGGATGTTTGGATTCTCAGCCCGCCACTCACTACTTCGGCTCGCTTCTTCAATTGAGCGAATCTCAATCTTGTAGTTGTCGGGACGGATGGCTAACTCCATCGCTTCTTGCACTGGGAAGTTGGGGTAGCACAGCATGAGTCGGTAGAAACGCACAGCCTCATCCACGAAGGACTCCACCATGCTGTTCCTGTTACTGTTCAACGCTGTGATGATTGCGTCGGGGTAGTGTGTGAATCTGTTTTCTTTTCCGATGATTTGTTTCTCGCTCATGCAATCACCTCCATGTCGGCCTTGAAGTCAAGGCGTTCTTTTTCGGTCATCCAATTGACTTCACCTTCAAACAAATCATATCCGCACGACCAACATTCCTTGTTGTGATATTGAGGTCTTGTGCTGACATTGTTCAAGCAGGTGTTCTCCCCACAATGAGGGCAGGTATCTACGAAAGCGTTGGTACTCAAGCGACCACCTCATGATGCTTGAGGAAACAATCAACACACACTTCCATGTGTTCGTTCTCCTTTCCGACATGGATGATGTGTCGCTCACCTGCAAGGTGGCAATGTTCCGACTCGTTCATGTGACAGCGACTCTTGCTGAATGCAATGGGTTCACTGTTCTCCCCCATATCTTCTTCAAATGGTACAGGGTTGTACCACGCTACGCAAGTGTCGCACCCATCCCATCTGCTCAAGCAACCACCTCCAAAGTGCCGTCTGCTTGCTGTCGCCAGCGTGTGAAGTACATGGCATTGTCATTCGCCCATTCAATGAGTCGCACTTCGGACTCCCACAGGGAGAAGTCGGCTTTGATTTTGGTGCTGATACGGGAGAGGTCAGTGAGGGTAGGTGTACCAGCCACGCCATAGTCGGATACATAGGCTCGGATGCCACCGTTCTTGTGGTACACATAGTGAACAGTGGATTCCATACTATGCCGCATGTATTGTGCGGTGAATGCTCCTCTCTCGGAGGAGGGAGGGACAGGCTTCAACGGGTTTTGGGTTTTGGTTTTCATTTGAATCGGCTCTTACTTCTATCTTGGTTTAAATACTATTGGGATTCAGTGGCCTCTTTTTCTTCACGCTCGTTGTGCTGTGTCATGTATGTCACTTACCTCACTTTATTCATTTCTTTACTCACCTGTTTTGACCCCCCACGAATACTCACTTTACTCATAGGTCTTACTCTCTATATTATATGTGTGTAGTAGTAGTGAATAATGAAGTAAGCGTGGCGGCTTCTCCTCCATTGAGTGTAGAGGGTATGAGTGAGGTGACGCTTTACTCAAATGAGTGAAGTGGTTTTTGAGGTAAGTGAGGTAACAGGCTTGCAGTGTCACGGTTTGGATGTGTCATAGGGTGAGGTAATCATGACCGAACACGAGAGGCTAACATGTGAGGGCGAACATGTTCGTATTGTTTCGCTCCCCCTCTGAATTGGATGCCCTTTCCTATAGGGATGGGCGAGGAAGAATCATAAGCGCAAGGTTAGGAATCGTGCATCGCTCGCAGTGCGAGGATTATTTTCTGTGACATACGCTACACGAATGACATGCGTGAAGAGTCCAACCCATATGGGTGCGTTGCTTTTACACGCAAGGCTGAACCTTTGTTCGGGCGTAGGCGTGGCAACAGCACCCCTCTACGCACACGCTATGGGGAATTTTGCGATAAAAAAAAGCCCCCCGTGAGGCCGTAGCCTCACGAGGGGCGGTGTACAGGTCAGAGACTTGGGCGGGGGGGCGTGTTAGTGAACGACTCACTGAGGGGTCATGACACCCTCAAGGCGGGTGATGTCCTCGCTGAACCACTCACGGGAGCGCAGTGTTGAGCCAGCACCAGTGTGAACACGCTTGGGAGCACCTGCTTTCTTAGCGAGGGAACGCAGTGCCGCAGGTGAGAGGTCGTCAAGAGTGGAGGTGGCGAAGCGAGTGACACGACCTTGGTTGGTCTTGCCCACTGAGTCGGCTTGGCCATACACAAAGGTGGCGGAGAGGGTGAGGCGGTCGGCTTTCTTGTCCTTGTCCTCCCACCAGTCAGCACCGAAGAGGACACGAGCCACCGCTTTGTGGGCTTTCTTGTCCTTCACGAACACACGAGGTTCACCACTCTTGCTCAAGAGCGTGCCTTCTGCGAGGTCACGGTTCTCCTGCTTCTTGTCGTCCTTCTTCACACGCTTGTTCATGTGAGCGACCACTGCATCAACATCGGCAAAGAACGCATCGCCAGCCTTGAGTGTGGCCGTGACGGTGTTGGCCTTGCTCAAACGCTTGATGGCTTGGCGGTAGTTGCCGACTGAGTGAGCCGCACCGTTGCGAATTTGACCCGTGTTCACACCCTTGCTCACCTTGTATGTGAGGGCGAGGGCTTTGCGGAGGTTCGGGACGGATGCGTTCTTACCGACCCAGTAGGTAGGCACAGCGTCACGGATGGAGGCAGGGCCGTACTCGTGCATGATGGCCACGAGGTCACGAGCAATCGCAATCACCTCGTCCCTCGTGAATGTGGTGTGTGTGTGAGAGCCGTCTTTGTTGGCTGGCACGAGTTCAAGGGGCGAGCGAGCACCTGTGAGGACACGCTTTGTGGCTTTGCCGTCCACCATGCGGGTGAAGGTGGTGGTGGTTTGCAGGGGCAAGACGCACGCTTTGGCTCGTGAGCCGAGCATGGCATCAATGCGCTCCACAACGGGGGCAACTTGCATAGCAAACGGCAGGGTTCGGTCAAGGGCAGGCAGGGGGTTCATGTGCTTTGTTTCAGACATTTTGTTTCAACTCCGCTTGTTACTTCTATCTTGGTTTATAACCTATTGAGGTTCAGTGCCCTGTTTTGCTTCCCCCGTGTGTACATAGCACATAGCGCAAAGCACCGTAAGGGAGGTGCATAACGCACCCATATGGGTTGGGGTCAAGGTGTCGCTATTCATGGGGGCTTGCGACTTATGGGTGTGCGAGTTATGGGATGGGCTGGAATCTATAGACACGCTCACGCAAAGGCGGGCGAGAGGGGTGGGGATTCTATAGACCCGCCCCCTGCGCCCCCGTCTATAGACCCGCCCCTATGCGAGTGTTGGGTTGAGGGTGGGGCATAGCACAGCGCAGTATAGCGGTCTATAGAACGGGGCACTGCGACCCACCCACCCCATAGCACAGCCCCATAGCACCCCCTTAGAAGGAGTCATAGCACAGTGCTATCCCATAGCACTTCTTTTGGGCACGCATAGCGTTCCCAAAAAAAAATTACAGAATGGATTTTTTATACCAAAACCTCCTGTGCGTGCTATGACCAGCGCATTTAACAAAGCGTGGATTATTCTCAAAGAGCGTCCTTACAGGCGTGGTCGTATGCGAACAGGGACTCCCGATTACGCTCGTGTACCGCAGATGGATGAAGAGTCCAGTTATGCAAACATTTCAATTCCTCGTGAATCACCTATCCACGGCTTAGAGCCATTCGGAGAAGATAGGCCGATGGGCACAAGCCTACCTATGCCGATGGCAGATGATGTTCTTGAGCCAATCCGTCAACGCCAGCGTGAACAGGAACCATTCAACCCATTCACGGCAAAACCATCCCCACCACCAATGCGTGAAGAAAGAGGCCCACCGATGGGAGGCACCGAAGGTATGTCTCGTGGCCCAATGCGTTCCCGCAAGCGAGGCGACCCTGCCCGAAATCCGAGATTTGTCCGACCGGGTTTCCGCTCTACTGAAAGTATGCCTATGAGTGATAAATCGGTTGAAAACAGAATGCGATAACCGACAAGTTTAATTTCTGCACCGCACTCGGCCTGTACATGCTGTTGCCTACACTCTTCATCCTCTCATTCATAGCGGGATTTGTCACAGTGTGGTTTGCCACACCCAACCCTAAAGATACTATGATTTACATTGAAGATGAAGAAGCATTTCATCAAGCCTGCTTCAATGGTATGCGGAGGGGAATCCAGTGAAGGTAACCGTTTACGAGGTTGGTCCTCGTGACGGTTTACAAGCACTCAAACAACCCGTTGAAACCTCCACCAAAATAAAACTCATTGATGCGTTGTACAGTGCAGGCTTGAAAAACATTGAAGAAACGAGTTTCGCTCATCCAAAACTTGTGCCACAAATGGCTGATGCTAACGAAGTATTTCGTAAGGGTAGCGTTCTCATCATGAACAAGCGTGGTTACGACCGTGCGGTAGCCGCTGGTGCTACAAAATTCAGCATTGTGTTTTCACCCTGCGAAACTTTCAACATGAACAACATGGGGAAGACTCGCAGTGAAATTGTACTTATGTACAAGACATTTTTAGACAAAGTACCCAAGAAAAATGTGCGAGTGTACATTAGCATGGCGTTTGGTTCGCCTTACAGCGGAATACCTAACATTTCAACACTTATTTCGTGTATTCGTGATGCGAAAATGTTTGGTCGCACTGTGGTGTTTGCTGACACTGTGGGTGCAGGCACTCGCAAAGAAGTACAACAATTAGCGGAACTTGCGAAAAACGAACATATGAAAGCCGCTTTACATCTTCACCACAGAGGAAATGAAGAACAAGCATTACAGTTGATTCGTGCAGGTTTGTTTAGCGGCATAAAAGAATTTGATTCAAGTATAGGTGGTCTTGGTGGCTGTCCATTTACCGAAAACAGCGGAGCAAACATCTCTACCGAGTCACTTGTGCGTCATTTAACCGCTTGGGGTTTTAATTGCGGAGTAGATAAAGCGGGATTAACCAATGCCTCAAAAATTGCTGAGGAAATAAAACTTAATGAATTAAAGACTGTGATTTAAGCATACGCCAAGCAATGTCTATTGGTTCACCTTTTCGCACCAAACTTTCATTTCCGTTTTCATCGGTTACAATAACATACAATCCCGAATCTAACATTTGTTTTGTATAATTTTCGTTTCGGTTGATTTTCTTGGGTTCTGCGCTTACGCCTGCATCACCATCGTCAGCCGGAGGGTTTGATTCTTGAAATTGACGATATTGCCTTGCGATAGGACTACCTTCGGGATACATTTGCAAAGGGTTCATGTCGGCCATTGGATTTTGACCGGACACTCGTGCTTCTGCCTGTGTTTGGGTCATGGAACGGCCAAGTCCTTGTTGTTTCATTCTTTCAAAGTCAATTTGTTGTAGGAAATTACCAAAATGGCGACGGTTTGCTTCATTAGCAATAATTCGCCGGTTGCGTTCAATTTGCGATACTCCAACTGGCACATCTGCTTCATCGTAGTATGCTTGGCGGGCTTCATCATCAGCAATGTCGTAAAAATCATGTGAGTAGCGATTTACGGTATGGGTTGCTTTTATTGTTTTCCTGTTCCCCGCTTGTGTTGCCGCATCATTCGCAGTGACAAGAGAAAACTTTGGATGTTCGGAAGGCTCATCACGAGCATGTCCGGCGGCAAAAACAGGGTGATATTGCTCTACAATCCTACCCTTGTCGGTTTTAACCGTGCTTCTTATCGGTTCATCTGTACGAAGAAGAGGAAGCGCAATACCGGGAAAGTTTTCGGGATGTGGAACACCTTTTTCATCATTACCACCCGGAATTGATTTTTGATTTCCTCGCTCAATCAATTCGGGATTACGATGAAGCATCAAGTCCATGTACGCAAGTGCCAAATCTCGTGGAGTGAGTTTTTCAGCACCTTTTGGCATTTTTTGGTCGGGTTTGTACCTTTGACTGAAACGCATATCGTGATGTCCTAAATCGTGAATACTCACATGTTTTAGTTTCATTTTATTAGCGTGACTGATGATAAGTTCCTTGTCAAAAGCATCAAAGCCGGGAAGAAACGACCACGCTTTGAGCAATCGCCACGACATGTCCATGGCCTCACCCGTAGCGATTTGTGAGCCAGCCTTGGCTTTGTCGGCCATTTGCTGACCACGCTCTTCCATGCGTTGCTGGCTGGCTTGTTGTGCTTGTGCGTAAGCGGCACCGGCATCAGCCGCTTTTTCACCACGAGATTTTACTTTATCAGTAAATGATTGCTGATTGTTGGCTTCGGTGATGTTTTCACCACCAGTAAGTGCATCACCCACCTTACCGCCTGTTTTAGCACCCATAAATCCACCAACAATACCACCGAGGACTGTGCCAACGCCGGGAACAATGCTTCCAAGTGCCGCACCACGGGCGGCACCGCTGGCCGCACCACCTACAGTTCCAACAGCCTGTCCAATGTCTCCTTTGACAAGGACACGCCTGCTCATGCTACACGCATGAGGCGGTATGTCTTTAAATTATTTCATCATGGAACGAGCATGGCGAGGGTGCTGATAAGCAAAGCAACTCTCGCTGATTTTGGTGTACCTCGCCAAGAAGTGGCTGTGCGCCAGCCTATGCCTACTGAACAGCAAATTAGTGATGCAGTGTTAGGGGATGAAAATATGGGGTTATTGTCACCCGAACAATATGGTATGCGAATGCCTTTACTTGAGCGTGAAAAATTTGAGGATAGCAACAAAAGAACATCCGAAAAACATTATCCCGGTGAAGCGGGGAAGAAATTTTTACAAGGTATGAATCTTGAAGGTGCACTGGCAAGCGGAATTGCAATGAGAGAATTTCCAGCAATAGGAATGCAAGACCACCATGAGCAAATACCATTTTTGCGTGATTATTTTAGTAGGCAAACTACTTTGCCCGAACATGATTGGAGTTACCATACAGAAGGCCCGTATTACGATGAAGATGGAAACATTTTGCCGGGTCAAGTACCTCCTGTAAATGCTGTTAAGTTAATGGCAGATAAAGACATTCAACATATAGGACAAGGGAGTGGTTTTGGGTTAAAACCACTTCCACATAGTCTTGTTAATGAAAAGTGGGAAAAAGAACAAATGCGACCGGGAGAAAGGTTTCCTGCTGAAAATATCGCTTTTGTTGGCCCGAATATAGAAAATGATATAGCCCGAAATGCCGCCGCTAATGTTTCTTCAAGAGATAGAAGGGGATATGTAGGAATAAGGGGTTTTGGTAGGCCAAGCGATAGAGCATTTGCAAGAGATGCAAGAAGAGAAGGTAGAGAAGCAGGATTTACATCTGCTATACCACCGGAACGCTTAGTAGGTGCCATGCCTGCATCAAAAGCCAGCACAGGGGGTAGGGATAAAGAACCGACACGAAATATGATGCCCGTATTAGTTCAAAATAAGTCTTTTGAGCAAAAACTAATGGAAGCGGTAGAAGAGGGACGAATCCCTGTAACGGAAGTACCGATTATAATGGCTAATCAAAGAAAAAGCCGTAAGTTATTTCCGAATGAAGAAGGGTGGAAATCGTTTGATGCAAGAGAAAAGGCAAAGAAAGATATGCGACCTTTTGTAGATGAAATAGACCATATGTTTGAGGGAAGCCTACCAGTTTCATGGAAAGATGCACATTTTGGTCTTGAAAATCCTATTTTGACAGATGCCGAAAAAGAAAATTACATGCGTCAAATAAAGGAACAAATGTATGATGACGAAATTGAAGACATTCATCAGTGGACAACTATGGATGATTGGGCTAAAAGAAACCCAGTGCTTCATCCAAAACATAACAAGGTGAGATTTTCATGAAGCGTGTGTTGGTCAAGAAGGCTTTGCCTCGGCATTGGTCAAAGGATTTTGATACCACTGAGGACTTACGCAATGTGTTAAGACAGGCTCGTTTGATGTCTCTTGAGGATGCAAAAAACATTGAAAACATACCACTAAGACCCGATGTAAGAGATTGGGAATTGAGTCATACTGCTCAAGGGATGAAGAGCATTATTCCGGGTATCCAAGGGGGTAAAATTACAGACCAAGGATATGTGGACGAAGGTGGAGCATTTACTTATCCGCCTCAATTACAATCGTTTTTACCTATGATAAACCCCGATGCAAGAATGAGTGTCACTATGCCCGACATACCCGGCTCAATGGGTAAACCAAGTGGAAGGCCAAGTGTCTTAGTTGGTTCCTTTGAAAAGCCGGAGTTTCACGCTACTCAAAAAGAAGGGCGTGTACAAACCGAAGGATTCATGCCGGGTGGTTTTGACCCCTCTCAAGCAGTTTTGCTGACAGAACCCTCTCGTGCTTTTGCAAGACAAGAGGTTCCAATGGCTATACAAAACCTTGTAGGAGGAAAAATGAAAGATTATGCTCCCGGTACTTTTGGTTATGATGAACCTGTAGGAAGAGCGATGGAATCATTCAACATTTTACCATATAGTACAGAAAATCCATTATCACAGTTTTCGGGGTGGGGTCAACCCCGAACTGTTGATGATGAGTTCCGACTAAGCGAACCAATGGACATCGCCTTCCAACTCCTCAAAGATGATAACATGGAGGAATACATGGAAGATGCGTTTGATTTAGGTTCCCCATTATTGTCTTATGATGAATTACATGGTAAGCAAAAGCAAATTGTTGATACTATTGCTGGTGCACCATCTTCTTACTGGAATGACCCCGAAAGCGGTGAGTTAGAAACTGAAAACTACAGCGGTATGTTTCAACAGGATGAACACCACCTTTATCCCGATGAAGCGTTTGATGAATACCTCCGTTACATTCAACATTTCCATGACGCATCAGCAAAAATAAGTGCCATGCCACATGAAGAGCAAATGAAAATTATGTCTCATTATTCTAATCAACATATGTTACCTAATGAGGAGAAAGAAGAGCACCCACTCCATCCTGCAAAAGTAGCGTTGGATAAAATGGCGGAAGAGTATGAACATTGGAATGTAGAAGACCCTCATGGTGATTTTTACAACCGGTACAATGAGCCAAAGTCGTCACAGGGAGGAGCCTCAAGGATGGCCGGAGGATTTCACCGTAGCGAACCAATGGATATTGCTATGCGATTGCTAAAGCGTGACAAGATATATGACCCCAATGCTGAAAACAAAGGTCAAGAAGGAGTTGACTGGCATCCGGGTGAAGAAGGAGTTGATTGGGATTCAGCAGTTTCATCATCACTTCATCCGAGTCATGATTTAACACAAAGGCATCCTTTTGACTATGATATGCACGAGTACGACCATCATGCTCAAAAATTACTCAACCTTATGCGAAACCGTGATGTTGCACACCTTCAAAATAATGAAAATCCAATGACCGAAGATGAGCAATTTGATTTAATGGATGCACAACAAAAATTACAGGCTTCTATTCCTAAAAATACACATTTTCCAAGTATTCAAAATGCCGTTGGATATGATAAAGACGGAAACAAGATAAGCACATTTGGAGACGGAAGACCAAAGTTTAACGAAGGTTCTCCACGCTATCAAGAACTAATTGGTGATAGACCAACAGTTCCTATTCACACAGAAGGTTCTTTTTACGGAGTTCCATTCAATGAGGAAACAGGCTTTACTCGTAGCGAACCAATGGACATCGCTATGCGGTTGTTGAAAAATGAACCTGCTGATTACGCAGACACTTATCAGCAAGTCCGAAACAACATTGGTGCCGATGGCGAATATATGACTGACGAAGAATTAAACGCTATTGACGAGCGTTATTCGGAATTGCACGATGATGAAAAACACCTTGAAGAGTATTATAACTTATTGGAGGCTATTGAACTTGAAAAGAAAAGACGAGCAGAAGGGTCATTTGATGGTATAGGCCACAACGAAGAAACAGGTTTTACTCGTAGTGAACCAATGAACATCGCCTTCCAACTGCTCAAGGAGCGTGTAAGCCCCGAAGCCAAGCGGCATAAGTTGGAGTACGACAAGAAGTACGAGTCCAGCCCGGAGCGGGTGAAGTATCGGGAGGAGTTGAACCGTGAACGCCGTCGCCGTGGTATCTATGGAAGCCACGACCATAAGGACATTAGCCACACTAAGGGCGGCAAATTGACCCTTGAAGGCGAACATGAAAACAGGGCACGGCACTTCAAAGACAAGGGAACCCTTCGGGAGTTGTGAGTATTCACTTACCTCACTTTCCTCAAACTTCACTTCACCAAAAATGAGGTAACTGAAATAGTCACTTTACTCATAGGTCTTACTCTCAATATAATAGTAGTATAGACTATAGTGAATAAATGAAGTAAACTTGGGGGGTCAAAAATAGTGAGTGAAGTTTTGAGGTAAGTGAGGAAAGCGAAATGCTTATATTGACCATCAAAGTGACCAAGCGTGAGGACAATGCAACAAAGCAGTAATACTTCGGAAGCCGAAATACGCCTAATGGGGCTTATTCTTGCCCAATCAGCACTTGTAGGATTAGCAATTGGTCTTTTTGATGCAGATATGTGGTTGAACACAGAAGACCCACTGGTAAATGGTTTCACATACGCCATGGCCGCATTTTTTGTACAAGGAATCGCCTATTACTTTTTCAAAATGTTCTTTGAACAAAACATGCAAGAGCGTGTTCGTATTCAAAACATGGAGCGACAGCGACAGGGACGATACCGCAGTATGCAATATCAATTTGATAATCGTAGAGCGGAAATGGAACTTCGTATGCAAGAAGCACAACTTGAAACTGAATTGCGTTGGATGGAGCAAAATCCCGGTAAAATGCCTCCTTCTTGGGGTGTACCGGGTGGTTCTCCTTCCCTCGTTGAACAACATGAAAACAAACTTATCAGTAATCCCCCAAAACATAACGCAGAAATTAAAGCACCAGTGAATCTCGGTGTTAAGGAAGAAGAAGTCCCTTTGAAGAAAGATGGAACACCCGATAAGCGATACATGAAAGACTGAGTGGTGTTGTTTTGGGCCGTATATTCAAAACCCCTACGGACGATTCTACCGAGGCTACGCTTCGTGCAATGCACACGCAAAATACACTTGACAACTATTACGAAAAAGGTGTAGGGTGGCTAAGAACAATTCTTTTTGTGAGTATAGCCATACTTGCTACCAGTTTTTGGGAATTAAATACAGGTGAATCAGCATGGGAAAATACAGTAGAATGGTTATGGGCAAAAACGCAAAACTTTGCAAATTGGCTTTGGGGGTTTGTAGATGGTTGAGCCAGCAGGTACAGCGGTTGTTGGTGCGATGGTGTGGGGAAAAGCGGTCATCAACGCATGGAGGCCACGCAAGGTCGGCATTTACGGCGCAGGATTAACAGGTAAAACCACACTTGACCGTTACATGACTACTCCGGGTGAAATGGAAGAAATACCCGAAGAAGACCGTACAACTCATTTTAAAATGCTTGGAAGGCATGTTTTACCTAAACCATCACGCAAACGAGTTTCATGGAAAGGGGAAAAGCGTGTAGTGTTTTCTGCTGATGTTGGCGGGCAGGAACGGTTTTGGAATTTGTGGATTGATGACATGGTGGCTCGTCAAGTAGAATGCGTTGTGTATATGTTTGATGACCGTGCTATCAAAGGAGGTGAAAAAGCCCTGCAACAGATTGCTGGCTTCAAGTACCTTGTAGATGCAGTTATCAACCGACAATACCGCTATCGCAATTTTAAAAGCCGATGGAAGGGTAAAAAATATGTTCCCAAACTCATTATGTTGGTAGCCAACAAAGCCGACCGTTTCTTTGATGAGACCGCTGTTATGCTTTGGCAACAAGACCGTATCGGTGAACATAAAATCTTTGACGCATTCCGTGATGACCTTATTCGCCTGCAAAAAGCAGGTGTGCCCACTCGTCGTTCCTTTATGGCAACAAGAATTGGATGGAATGTAGAAGCAACAATGATTTCTCTTTTGAGTTCATGAGGTGAGAAAGTGACAAAAACAACAGTAGCATCAGTAGGAAAAACAAGCAACAGTGTAAGGACTGTTATCCCGATGTGGATTGCGGAACTTATGGATTTAGATAAAGGTACAAAACTTAAATGGAAACTTGTACGAACAGAAAATGGATATATTGCACAAATAGAAGGTGAAACAAAATGATAAACTTTACACGACAACAGCCGCAACAACGACTTGGAGATGCTAATGAGGCTCACTTGTATGCACTTGCACAACAAGGAAATGGAGGGCTATCTCACGCCGCTTTGATGGAACAAGCAACAGCGCAACAACAAATGCAAAATGTAGCGCAACAAAATAATTTACAAGTTCCAAAAGTAAACTTTTATCCTTCTCGCCACCCCGACCCTCACAAGGCTCGTCGTAAAGACATTAAGCAGGCATATAACTTGCTCATGCCTTCTAAAAGAAGCATTTTTAATCCCGTTAGAACTATTTTTGGTCGTAAATACAGATATGATAAACAAACGCATGTTTGTGTGGTGGATGGGTGTGATTGTGCACTGCTCATACAATATGATAATCTTTATGCAAAAATTACTGACGAAGATACAGGAAAAAGTCTTTGGGAGGTATATTGGCAAAATCCAGTTACAGGGGAAGCAGAAGCGTTTATTGCAAAAGATAAAGTTACTAATGGTCGTAAAATGCGTGGCACTTACTGTCCCGAACACCTTCATTTGTACCATTTGCTGTGCAAGTGGGAGGCTGAAGAAGACAAAGTGCGTGAAAACAATCCAAGCCGCCTTCGTGACCATGTGAAGCGTGGTGTAAGCGTGGTGACTGTTCCTGTGGCCAGCATTGCTAAGAAAGACCCAACGCCACCTATGCTTGAAAAATACGAACCTTTCTTTGATGAATTGATGCGAGATTCAAAAAAGACAAACGGAATAAGTCTTGTACATTACAAAAATCCTATTTCACAGCGGAATGATGTCACAATGGTAATTTTTGACCTTCGTATATTTGAACATGAATTGGCTATGATAAATCAACCAACGCAAGCATTTCAAAATATGATGGGTCATCAAAACCCTATTGAACAAGAAACACTTGGGGGTAACGAGTGACATGTTGGGACTTGGCGGAAATAATCAAGCACCGATGAATACCGGTGCTTTAAATTTGGGTGTACAAAATCAACAACCATCAATGCAACAAGGATGGGGTGCTTCTCAACAATCACCGTTTGGACAAGTTGCACAAAATCCATTTATGCAGGGTATGACAGGCGGTGCATCAGCACAGTGGGGTCAACAACCAATAGCCCCTCCAAGTGAAATAGAAATGCAAATTATGTTACTTCGTGGAATTGTACCTGTAGATAGGTTCATTGCCAGTCAACAAATGGCAACACTGATTCAAATGTTTAACAATCTTGTCAGTTTTAGTGTGCTTGAGGTCATGAAAAATGCCGTATTCGTAGAAGACGGAGATGGTAACCTCAAAATGGACATTACTCAATTACCACCTCATCTACAAACAATGAGTGCAGAAAACATCAAAGCCGAATTTAACACACTACAAAGCAACGCACAGCAGAATATCACTGCGGCTGAAGGAGGGCAACAACAAATCGCCTCTTTCTCTCAGCAAAATATGATGAGTGGTGCACTTTCAGCGGCATTGGCTGATGAAGGGATGATGGAAAAAATGGGTAGCGGCGTAGGTAGCGTTGCACGAGGACTAATGGGGATGAGATGATGGAAAAAGGAACACAAATGCTTAGCCAGTCTTTTGCGGCTACAACTCTTGAGGTATTGAATCCGAATCGCAGTGTTATTGTGGACATGATAATGGTGCAGATACTTGCCGCCATCATTACACTTTCGGCTCTCTTACTTCTCAAAGGAAATAGCCTTGGCTCACAAAACGCTTCTTACATTCTTGTTGCGTTGTTTGGAAGCGTGTTGTTTTTGAGTGCAGTTTACTCACGAATCACGAGAGGCTGACGGCCACTTATTTATCGGGCATTCCGAACTTAGCAAAGCAATTTTTGTTTTGATAAAACATCCACATTGAGTGCAACGATTTTCCTTTCTAAAAGGACATGAGTGACATATACGCCTTCGCTCATCTTTCAAAATTTCGGGAGCGTGCCTACCCATAGTCACATCCTTAACTGCGTTAGTAAGGCTACGAATAGTCGCTATATCCAACGGTACCTTTGCTATTCTTGGTCGCCTTCGCAAACTTCCCACCATGTTTGTTTAATTCGGAATTGTTTTTAAGTTGTGCTTCTTAACAGCGTCATGGCGGGGGAGCGGGTAACCAAGCGTTCTTGCTCGTTTTGTATTTCGGAAGACCGTGATTCCTTGGAAGAACAAATGCTTCAAGGATTCATATCAGCCCGTCAACTGGACAAGGATATGGGTTGGCGTACCAATACTGCTGACCGTCATTATCGCAATCATATGGGGGAATATCATATGGCTTCTAACACCAGTTGCGCTTTGTGCACTACACCAGTTCGTAGCGATTATGAGCGTGCTTACTTTGAGGATGGAAGTGTGAGTGAACAAATCGCTCAAGAACTTGGTATATCGGAAGACAATGTGTATCATCACATGAAACATCACTTCCAACCACTTGTACAGAAATCAGCGGCTATTGAAGTGGCTTTGGTGGCGGGGCAAGAAATCAATCTTCTTCGCTCAAATGCTGAGAAATTAAATCATAAACTCAGTGAACTACTTGATGAGGGTACAGTACACGAAGACGGATTTGTACGAGATGCGGTAAGTTTGCACAAGGAAGTGCGTGAAACCGTCAAAGACCTTCTCCGTTTCCAAGACCAGTGGGGGGCGCAAAGCGATGGTCAACAGGTCAATCAAACATTCAACATTCTGCAAGTGGAATTAGGTAAGGAAAGCCCCGAAACTTGGATGAGGATTAAGAAGCAACTTCAAGAAAATGCGGGGGTCTAATCATGCCTATGGGTCGTGGTTCCGATACTCGCATGTATGGTCCTCGTAGTGAGTCGGACAAAATGTATTCCTCAGCAAATGAGGATGAAACAAAATACAATCCTGCCGACCCCGAATACAACGAGCAAAAGCGTGAAGAAAAGAAGCGCAAAATTGAGGAAAAGAAGGCCAAGCGTGCAAAAATTAAGCACATCAAAATCAGTGCTAAGGAAGGGCTAAGTGGAGAAGAATCTCCTACACCTCTTGATGACGGTAACAAGCGTGATGATGAGCGTGAGTTGAGCCTTCAAGGTGGCCCTGCTGGAAGTCGGGGTACACTTCTTGACCTCGCTACTGGGGCAAAGAGTGGAACAGGCTCAGCCATGAGTCCCGGCCTTCCAATCGCTATGAGCGAGCCAATGAAGGATGCTTGGAGTACGCTACTTAAGCGTGAAACCCCACGGTCAATTTCGGGGCGACGGCGGCGTGAGGCACGCCAACAGTTTCGTCCATCCACTGGTCAATTCAAAACACCACCCGGTGGTATGAGCGGTGGGGCTGGTGCTACGATGCGCCGTTTCAAAGCACAGATGCGTGGTATCAAAAGTGGTAAAAAAACAGGGCTGATGAAGCCTCACCTGTCGGTTGAGATGAGCCACCGTGGTATTCAAACCAAGCAACCGCTATCCAAAGACCCGCAAAAGTACACGCAGTATAAAGGACAATCTGAGGCTCGCAAAATCTTAGGTGGCGCACGCACTACATTCTCACCACACGCACGATACGGTGCCCGCTCCAACTATGCTGGTCCTACAGGTGGAGGACGACTTAGTGGTTTAATGGCTGGTCAAAGTGGACAAATGGCCCGTCCTGCTCTTCGTCGTATGCGCCGACCTCGTATGCCTCGTATGCCTCGTATGAGCGCACCACGACCACCTACTCCGCCTATGATGCCACAAATGCAATCCAGTGTACCCAGTATGCCTGCCCCGTCATCTACAATGATGATGAGTGAAGAGCGATACCGTAGTGAAATTCTCAAAGCACGCAACAGCCTTCATCGTATTGAGTTGCTTAATCTCATGCGACGGCTTATTCAAGCCAAAGAGCGTGAAGCCAAAATTAAGAAAAATTTAACGGCCACTGATGCCGCAGATTTACCCGGACATCCTGTGGGAGTTAAGCCGAGTGATGATGAAGACCCCGATGGACCTACAGAAAATCTTGAAACAGATGCTAAAACATTTGGACTTGACCCCGCAGGGGCAATCATAGGTCGTGGTGGTAGCAGATGATTCGTGTTGGCCGTCCTCTCAAGAAGGCATGGAGCCTTGTAGGGCACGGGCCAGCAGGGGCGCAGATTTTCCGCAACCCACCACCACAGGCTTTCCGCCCCGAAGGAGAGGATGACCTCCCTGCACACGCTCACGATGGTGTAGGCAACCTTCTTCCCGGCCAGTGGGTGGAGGGTGTTCATGGTCAAAAAACATATCAAACAGATTATGGTGGTTTTCACCACCCTATTGATGCGGTAGCACACAAACTTGGTGATTTCCTCCGTGCAAGAGGATTTAACATTCCGCCCTCCGAAGTCATTAACGCCGCCATCAATGAGTTCAATGACACGCATTCGCACGGCGATGCACACGAATTGGGAGACTTTGACTCTCCCGAATGGCGCAAAATTAGGGCTTCGGATATGCCCGGAGGGGATATAACACGAAAGCGTAACACTATGCCTACTCGTACTCAAGGTGGTACCAAAATCACCATGCTTACCAACAGAAATCAAAACGAAACCCCTGTTGGAAAATTCGTTGAAGGTGGCTACATTCCGTTTCACCGTAATATAACTCACCAATTGGAAGACATGGGTATTCCATCACAAGAAATACGACAAGGATTAAAGATTCTTGACTATCCTTGGTTACAACCTCATCATCTTGTACCGAATAGATACCTTGTGTCACATCAAAAGCAACACGGTGCTGATATTGACGAGGCTATGATGGGGCGTGCCCCCGAAGGATATTTTGGTGACACAGAGGCTGTTCACACATGGGAAGTTTTGCATCACCTCCCCGATGCTTTCTTTTACCCCAATGTAAAAGAAAACTTGCAAAAGAAAGGTAAGCAACCCACAGGGTTGTACAATGCCGCTCATTCCATGATTGACAAAGCCTTGCAACAGGGGATTGAACATATTCCCAATGTCAATGTCACCATCAACACCAACACACTTGGTAGTCCACAAATGATTAACCGACCGCTCCACGAAATACTTCAAACGCCCGATTTGCGAGAGGCTTTGGTCAAAGACATGGCACATGTGCCCGCTATGATGTTCCTGTTTGGTCGTAGTGGACAAGGTGACTTCAAGCGATTGTACGACCACATGATGGAAAAGTATGGTGCATCCGAAGACATGCTTTCAGCGAGTGAGCAAGCCAAGTACCTTTCAGCGGGTGCAAAAGGTGGAAAGGGAATGCACGAATCAGCCAAGCGTATGTTTGCTCTTGCTCGTGCTTCGGGTGAAGGAAGTGAAGAAGGTCGTAGCCGATTTGGTGAGCATCCTATTTCTGCTGACGAATTACAAGCAATGGGTATGTATCACAGTGACAATCTTATGAATCAAGTGGACAGGTTTCGTGGTGTTCTTGAGGCATTGGCCGACCATCAAGCCAGTGCACAGGGGCATCAAGTCAAGCGAGGTATTGGTGACATCCCTACCACCGCCCGTCCGGGTATGTCCATTGGTGGCTATCCCGAATTAAATGCTGAAACGGGGGAATACTCTATGCCTCCTCTTGACCCTCACATGGATGCGTATTTCCATCAAGTTCATGATTTTGCACCAACGGAGGCGTTTGACCCCTCCCTTACACAGTCGCCCGAATCGCAGGTTCTTTCTTCACCTGTTCCACCCGCACCATCTCCGGCGGGCACTTCTCCGGCTCCAAGTTCGGTTCGGGCGGCACCTTCCTACCCTCACACTGCAAGACAGCAGTTCCAGCAGATGCGACCACAAGTAGGACAACTTGACCCCGTGCAGTTCCGACAACTGCTTGAACAATCGGGCCGTCGCAGACCTATGCCGATGAGTGGTGCCCCTCTCTCACCCTACGAGGAAAGAATGCAAGGTGCCCTTGCAGACCCTCAACAACAATTCTTGAGTGATTATTTCAAATCAAGCGATTCTGTAATGGATGAAGTAATGCGTATAGTCAAAGGTGGACGACGATGAGCAAGAAAGTATTGATTCGCAAGCAAATGGGTGGTGTCACTCAACAGGTAATGGTTGACCAATCAAAACCCCGAACAGATGCAAGAAGCGATTTAGCCACTCTTCGTGGCGGTGCTTACGGTCTTAATCCCGATACCGGAAGACAAGGTTTCATTCCCGGCGCACAACTTCCCGGTGCCGCACCTACAAGAATGCAAAGATTGGGTGCAGGTGCTAACCTTGCTGGTCGTGGACTCGCCGCCGCTTTGACGGGTCTTCAAACAGCATATGGCCTACAGGGAGGCAATGTTGGTGCGTTAGGTTCTGTGAAAGACCAATACCGTGCAAATGTTGGTGGCTTAACTGGTGGTAGTCCTTCCGAGGCTCAACAAGGACAAAATATGGCCATGGACGAGTTAGCCCGACAAAATGCTGAAGCGGCTAAAAACGCTATGATGCAACAGGTGAATCCAGCACCTACTAATCAAAGTGGCCCTACAGGAACCCCACTACCGGGTCAAACACAAAGTACACCACTTGGTCAACTACCACCAGCGGGCATACCACCAGCACCTCCCGTTCCTGCGGCACCAGCGGCACAACAAACAACATCAGTTGACCCAGTGCCTCCAATGGCGCAAGCATTGGGCGCATTACCGGGTATCGGAGTGCAACCAACTGGGCCAGCACAACCAGTACAACCACTTCCAAACCCACAGGGATTCAATACGGCAGAAAGTGTACCTGTGCAATCCACTCTTCCTCAAGGTCAATCGCCTCAACCCGAAGAAGTTGTTCCTCAAGGGCAACCTTACGCTGGATACCCAGTGAGTATGATGAACAATAACAGACCACTCAATCAACAAGATTACTTTAAATTTCTACAAGGACAACAAAATAAATCATTCGTACAAGCGATATATGATGAAATGGGAGATGCGCTATACAAAACCGACCCTCATGTAGCCGGTTTGATTATTTCCCGTATATACATGGATAAATTCGTAAGGTGATACCATGAGCGACATGGATGAGTTTATTCACGACATGGACAGAAAGATGTCTGCAAAGTCGTTTGAATACTTCTTCACCGAAATTTTGGGCTTTGATTACTCCGGCCACCACAAGTCGTGGGATGAAGGACTGGCTGAAAACCGATATTACTGCGTGAAAGCGAGTCGTGACCACGGTAAGTCTGTATTCTTCATGTCATACGCTCTATGGCTCGCTACTTTCAACCCCGGAAACCACATCATGATTTTTTCTCACTCTCTTGAACAGACGCTTGAACACATGCGATTTATCCGTCAAAACATTGAGAACACACCTTCAATTCGCTATCTTATCCCCGAAGGCCGTCCGTGGCGAAAAACCTACTTTGAGTTCAGTAACGGTAGCCGTATCATGGCTAAGTCGGTTGGTGGTGGTACTCGTGGTTTCCACCCGAATGTTGTACTGTGTGACGATATTTTGTGGGGTACGACGGGTACTGAACTACAGCGTGCCGCAGACTGGTTCTACGGTGTTCTGCTCCCTGTTCTTCACCACACGGGTCGCCTTATGATGGTGGGTACACCGTTTTCGTACAATGACTTGTACTCTCAGTTGGAGCAGACTGAAACATTCCAAGTGGAAACATATCCCGCTATCAACAAAGAAGGCGAAGCCTTATGGCCGGAGCGATGGGATTTGGAGTCCCTTGACCAACGACGACTTACTATGCCTGCAATTCAATTTTCCCGTGAGTACCTTTGTGAGCCAATTCACGATGTAGCCAGTATGTTTCCTAATGACATACTGGAAAAGGCACGCAACAAAGACCTCGTTCTTCTTGACCGTGCTGATACTGAATACGATGCAGAAGGCGAACCAGCAGGAGTTTTCGGGCAACACTTTATTGGATGGGACACTGCTATTGCTTCGGATAAAAACGCTGACTTTACCGCCATGACTGTTATGCGTATGATACCAAATGAAAATGTAAAGCAAATCGTCGGCATTGTTCACGAGCGTGGTATGTCGGGACTGGCGCAGAAGAATCAAATCATGATGCTCAACAACCGCTTCCAGCCCGACCTCATTGAGTTGGAAGGCAACAACTTCCAGCGTATGTTCCAAGCCGAACTGCTTGAGATGCGCCAAGACATTCCAATCAAGACTTTCATGACGACACGCACACGCAAAGAAAGCCTGTTCATGTCCCTCTTAATGGCTTTTGAGCAAGGGCAAATTCAAACTCCATACGGCGACAAGCGAAGCCGTGAGTTTACCCACAAGTTAGAAACTGAACTCAACCGCTTCGGTATGCAAAAGAATGGTCGCTTGGAAAGCGTGGGTACGCACGACGACTTGGCCATGTCGCTGGCTTTGGCTAATTGGGCTACGAAGGAGTTCAAAGGCTCAGTTGTCCTGCTTGACGATGTGCTACCGGGCTTTGATGAGTGGATTCGTGGTAAACCACATCGCTCACGAGACAACAATCCTGCTGATGGGTGGATGATACCTTGATGTATCCTTTTAATGACTGGGGTTTTTGATGATGAAAAAAGCAATTGAAGAAGCGTGGAACTTTTTGAAAGCAAATCCATTTATGCGAGATAGAGAGGGTAAGACTATACCCCCTTCTGCGGCACTATACGCAATCATGGGTCAAAAGATTATGCAAGAAGCAAGAAATCCCCCCGAAAGAGGAAACATGGGAAGAAGGGCATTGGAAGAAATGGCTCGTAATCAAGTCAATCAACGAATGAAAACACCTTCAATGGCCGTGAATACTTACAAAAAACCCTATCCACCTCATTTTGTACCGCATCATGAAGGAAAACCGTATTATCCACCAGCGCAACAAGGTGATGAAAGGTTTCTGTACGGCGATGAAGAAGAAAAAGCACGCTTTTCAAATGTTCATGCTAACGAACAAGAATACAATTTGTTGAATGATTATGACTACTACGAACCTTATATGCAAAGGCTTGAACAACGGTGAGTAAAATGAACAATTGTGAATGTGGTCATTGCGTTGGAATGGGAACTGCTTGGGATGCTCTTGAAAAAAAATTGTGTCCCGAAGGAAAAGCCGCCGCTAAAAAGAAGTTCAAGGTGTATCCGTCTGCATATGCTAATGGTTGGGCTGTTCAATACTGCCGAGGTAAATTCCGAGGAAAGAAGGGGAAGAAAAAATGATGGACTTTGATTATGTCATGGCTTTTCTTAAAGCAAAGCGTGATGCTCCTAACTACCGTGAGGCCACGGACAAGGAGATGAAGGCAAAGAAAAACTGTGGTACATGCAAAGCATGGGATTCAAAAACAGGGTACTGCAAGTGGTATGATTTTACCTGTAAGGCAGACCACATTTGTGATGCGTGGGTGAGGAAAGAATGACACCGATGGATGAAGCATGGCTTGTTCTCAAGTACGAGGGCGGATTTTTCACTCAACCACCTGCCATGGAAATGGATGAAGAAAAAATTGCTAATTATGAAAAGGTGAGAGATGAGGGTGGCGATTATCCAGCCTTTTTTGGTGATGAGTATTCCAATGCCCTGTATCAGCAAGAAGAAATAGCCGCTCTCAACGAGGCAATACGCCAAGAATTACGACGACAAATGGATGCAAAAAGTGAATTCCACTTCTGGGAATTTGATAGTGGTTTTATGCCCGATGCAAGCCCCATGATGGCAATGCGCCAACACTATTTCCCCAAGGCCGGAAAGCCGATGGTGCCGACAGGTGCCAAAGGGACTTTTGTGATGCGGCCTTACAGGGGTCCGGACGATTACAAGCCTGCCCTCCCTATTCGTGCCCCAGTGATTCGCTCAAGGTGGGACCCCGAATATAAACTCAATATGAAAAACCGCTTTGACCCAGACGGGGGTAAGTTTATTGGAGAATGAACGCTGTACCTGCCACGATGTTCTCATCGTAAAGAATTTGAACCGATGGTTCAAGGAAAAGTGGGTGGATGTATCTCGTAAGGATAAGGACGGCAAGCACCCACCGTGTGGCCGTAGTAAAGCCAATAAATCAAGCAAGGGCTACCCCAAGTGTCGCCCCAGTGTCAAAGTAAGTGACAAGACTCCAAAGACCAGTGGCTCTATGTCGTCGGGTCAAAAGCAAGCCGCTACTAAACGCAAGCGTGCAAAAAAGCAGGGCGTTGGTGGCAAACCAACGGTGGTGAAAGCAATGAAAGATAACAAGAAAGATATGAAAGGCAAAAAAGGAATGGTCATGGTGATTGCGGTCACGGCTAAACCGAAAGGTAAGGACAAAGTGGGTGTAAAGAAAATGCAAAAGTTTGCAGGGCAAATGGAGCAATGCCACACTTGCGGCAATATGTTTCCCAATTACCGTATGTTGAGTCAACATCAACAACAAATGCGTCATTGATGTAAGAAAGATTAAAACCAAAGGTCAATTGAGTGGTCATTATGTGGGGGAGTATGTTAATCGGGGATGAATATGATTCACCCCTGCAAGTTGAGGATGAGTTTTCAAACACAGTTTTGAAGAATCTTGCTCAACATCCCTTTTTTCAACCACAAGATGTGCCATTAAATACTTTAAATATAGTCAAAGAAGATAAAGACGCAGTAAGCCTTTTTCCAAAAAACGGAGATGGGTGGTTTGAGAGTAAATATGGTACAGATGCTAATACAATTATTCGGATGTGTCGCAAAATGCGAAGACATGATAAGGTGTTTAAATCCGAATACGATAACATCATCAAAGATATACGCCAAGTAAAAGCAATGGAAGTTGACGCTACCATTAAATCTCTTACATGGGCGGTTGGAATGGAAGATGTAATTCGCAACATAGGGCTTAGTGACCGTTCTTTGAAAGCACTTCGTAAGTTTGGTGAATTAAGAGGAACAAGTTTGCAAAAAGCATGTCAACAATACCTCAAAGCCATGACTGTATTACAACATCTTAATGAAAAAATGGATTGGGACACTGATGACCAGCAAAATTGGGTTGATGCTAACAGCATGAAAAAAGATGCTCAAAAAATGTGGCGCAATACATTGCATCAAATTGATAACTTGAAGAAGACCGATGTTGCCGCTTTGGAATACGCATCAAATCTTCTTGGAAAAGAAGGGGCACTTGGTAGTCGTGAAATTGTACGACGAGGGTATGGAGTTCTTAACAAATCCATGACACCTGCAAAAATGAGTTCTCTTCTCAAAATGTACGGTGAAGAGGTTGATGTTTACCGAGGAAGTAGCAATAGTACATATGTAAAACAAGGCACAAATGGTTTCATTATCAAAGATATGTGGGCGTACACCGCTGGTTTTGTAGATGCTGACGGTAGCATTTTCATTTCCGAGCGAGGTGACCCCCGTGTGACTATTGTAGCCAGTGGAGATAACGGCAAAGCGCATTGCGAAGAGTTGCAGAAAATGATTGGTTGTGGTCGCCTTGTGTCCGACCAAAAATTGGCTAAAAACACCATTAAACCAGTTCATCGGTTGATATTTTCTTCTAAGCAAGATATTCATGAAATTCTTAAAGGGGTCTTACCACATCTTAAACTCAAATCGTTACAAGCAAAGGCCGTTTTAAATTATATTCAAGAAAAGGACAGTATGAGAAAAACGCAACTTTACCAACTGGTAACATACAATAATTGGAAAGACCATAAAAGTAAAGCCACTTCTCTCTTGAACAAGTGGGGCGTTGATTTAGACACTATTGGTGGATATGCGGAGGGACTATGATGGCTGAAGAACAAGGAAGAATATCTCGTTTTTTATCTGCGTTAGGAGGGCCATTCCGTCGTAAAGAATCCCCAACACCAACCATGCCACTTTGGACAAGTGGAATCCAAGAACCTGTGATGGCTCAAGGAATTACAATTCCAGCACTTTACGCAGTGAGTAATGAATCACTTATTCTTCGTACAGTTCTTGCGAAACTACGCCAAGAAATGTTTCGTCGTGGTTATTATTGGGAAAAGAAATTTGCACGCAAGTGTACTGTATGTGATGAAGAATATCAAAGCGAAGTAGATGCCTGTGCAGAATGTGGGGGTGAGGTTCGTAAACCCGACAATGACGAACTGACATACTCAAAATGGCTTCTTAAACAAGAAAATAGCATGGAGCAATCTTTCATTCATGTGCTTAATGAAATAGAAAGTGACCTCAATGTTGTAGATGACGCTTTCATGATTCTTGTTAAGGAGTATTTTATTGACCCCGAATCAAAAGAAGTCGTCTTTTACAGGGTAAAAGAAATAATTCGTGGTGACCCCATATTCATGCGTATTGTCGCTGACAAGCGTGGTGTTCGTGGTGGACGCTTCAAGATATGTCTTATTCATCGTGATGAAGTCAAAACACACGCTGAAGATGACACATGTGAACACTGTGGTGCCGAACTGCATGATGTACATTATGTAAACATGGCTGGTAGTGGTAAAACGCAATACTTTGCTGAGGGAGAGGTTCTTCATGTAAGTAAATACAAACCCTCAAAGTTGTACGGTCGCTCACCTGTAAATACAATGTGGCGACAAGCCATGACTTTGACAGCGATGGATAATTACATTTACACTGCATATCAAAAGCGAAGGATGCCGAAAGGAATTGTATCAGTCACTACAGATAATTTAGAATCAATGAAGTCTTTTTGGAAGGCCGTTGATGAGAAAATGGAGCGTGACCCACACTACATTCCAAAAGTTGGCATTGAATCGGCTACAGGTCGTGGTGGTGTAAATTGGATTAAATTCATGGACACTTTAGAAGAGATGCAATATATTGCAGTTCGTGATGAAATTCGTAATCGTATGGCCGCTTACTACGGAGTATCGTCTGTATTCATGATTGATAGTGGTAAGTCGGGTGGATTAAACAATGAGGGTATGCAAATACTTGTTACCAACCGTGCAGTTGAATTTGGACAAAAGGTGTACACTGAGGTTTTGTTTCCACGCCTTCTCAAACAACTCAGTGTGAATGATTGGAAATTAACACTGTACCCTAACGAGGAAGAAGATGAAATTACTCGTTTGCGTCGTGACTCCGAAGAACTCAATGTAGCACAACGGATGGCTCAACTTGGCTTTATGCCCGAACTCATTGAGGATACTGCTAACCGTGATATTCGGTTTACTTACAAGCGACCCGAACCTCAACCACCGCAACAAGGTGCACCTCCGGGCGGTATGCCTCCGGGCGGTATGCCTCCGGGCGGTATGCCTCCGGGCGGTATGCCTCCGGGTATGCCTATGGGGATGCCTCCCGGTGGAGGGCCACAAATGCCTCCACAGTTGGCTCAACAGATTATGCCTCCACCTCAACCCGGCGGTCAAGGCGTAGGACTCCGTAATCGTGGTCCTGCGGCACCTCAGCGAAGAGGAAGCATGGGTAGCGGTGCGCCGTTTACAAATGTTCAACAGCGTGGGCCGCAACCGTCCATGCAACAAAACATAAGCAATGCACTTTTGGACGCAAGACGGCCTCGTGGTCAATAACCTTCTTAAACACAAGTGTCATGAGAGAAACATAGCAGGGATTAAACATGGACTTATTGAAAATGCACCCAATGGCCCGAAAAATGGAACAAGCGCAAAAAGCATTCATCAGTGCTTTGGAAACTGGTGATGGTAATTTAGCAAAGCAACATTTGACAGAAGTACAAAAATTAAGTGATTTCCTTGCTGATGATTTGAGTGGAGAAATTGCCAAGTCGGATGTTGTTACACCTCAAGGACCACGAGATATTTTTGCAGGTGGAGTTCCAGTCGTTAAGATGGAACGCAAAAAACAAGCAAACCCCATTATTGAAGGCCAACGACTCGGCTTTATGTCATCTTCACAACACAACACCAACTACAAACGCAGTGCTGGAAGTTACGGTCGTAAAGTTTGAGGTGTTACTATGACCGAAGAAACTTCAAATGCTGAACAATTGATTGGTGTTCTCATCAATAAAATGGAGTCTATGGACTCAAATTTAATGCTTTTGAAGGCTGAAAATGATGCTTTGAAGCGTCTTGTCAACAACCCTCAACGACTTCTCCGTAAAATGGGTCTTGTGTCAGTAAACACACCATTTACCGAAGATTTGCTTAATGACCCATTTCGTGGAGATATGGAACTTGAAAGTGGTACAATCTTAAAAAGTCAACCAAAAGTTGGCTCAATGAGTAATGAGGATATTCACAGTATGTCGTGGGAAGAAATTCACGAAATTGCACAAAACGCAAAGGGGGCTACACAATGAAACCAAGACCAGTTAGCAATGAATACATTTCAAAAGCCATTGAATTAGAACAGCGACTTGAAGCATTGGAAATTTCCAAAGCAAAGTGTGACTGTAAAGAAGGTGAATGTGACTGTAAAGACTGTCCTAAGTGCGGTTCAAAGATGAACAAGATGGGTGGCTGTATGAAGATGGGTTGCGGTGGTAAAATGGAGAAAGCCGAGCCGGGATTCACAGCAGAAAAAATCTCCAATGTTAATCCTTCATTCCATGCTGAATCGGGTGGACAAACCAAGAGTGGTTACTTTACTACAAACGGAAAAACCATTGAAACCGAAGATGCTCCTAAGAATAAAAAGGCTAAAGAAACAACCAATATGCAACAACTTGGTTCTCGTATGAACCCTCACGAGGGTAGCGGTGTTGAGCGAGAGGACACGGCTGGCGACTCCAAGCCTTTGAAGAAGGCTAATCGCAAAACAGCCATGCGTGAAGAAGGGGGGCCAATGATTTGCGGTCTTTGTGGAGGTACTGAGCGTAGCGGTTGTCAATTACCCCAACACGGTGGTATGGATTTGTTTGCTTGCCCGGATTTTAGGCCGCTCCGTTGAGGGCGGTGATAGCGTGAACGACCACTTCTATGTATGCGGTAATGAACTACTGAAATCATTGAATGACGGTCTTGACCTTCGCACAGCGGCGGCTGAATACATTCTCGCTTTTGAGAATCTTGACCATACTCCTTCCGAGCCGTTGTATAAATCATTGAAAAATACTGCTGATATAATTCTCAAAGACGAAGAGGATGCGGCTACGAAAGTAGATGATGATACTTACGAGTATCCCGAAGGAGAAGGTTATCTTTTTGCACAAACTCATACTCACGGTGAGCCTACAAACCATGTATGGAAAGATGGATTACAAACATCAGTAAATCCAAAATTTGCTCATGCAATGTGGCCTTACTACCAACCACCCAGTGGCAAGCATCCATACCAACGCCACCACTTTCCTTTTCATGAAATCAATTATCCCCTTCTTCGCACCAACGCTGTTACAGGTGACCCTCATTATGTTCGTATGCTTCGTGCTTGGGCACTTGCTGGTCATGGTAAAAGAGAAAAAGAAATGGAAAAGAAATTCTTTGACAAACTTGGTAAAAAACACCCTATGGTTGCAGGTTATCAAAAAGAAAAAAGTGGTAAGAAAGTAAACATTATTGGTGATACACGACCTTCGGGTACACTTCACCACCATCAATATGATTTGTATGACCGTGATTACTTTCGCTGGTTAAAGAATAACTCCAACCGTCAAGAAGAGTTGTTAGCAACAGGAATGTCCAACGAAGAAATGAAAGAGCAATTGCGTCAAGAACACTTTGAAGACCGAGCGGCTATGTGGGAAAACAACGATACTACACTGAGTGACTCTTACGAAGAACATCCAAATCGTCTTGGTCATCTTGGTTATATGCTCGGTCTTGAATGGCTAAGTCCCGAAGAGCGTTCAGCCGTAATGCAACACATAAATGAGAAAGGTCTTGATGACCATGAACTGATTACTCTCCCCAATGGGGAAAAGATACCATCTGCTCGTATCAAATATAACGCTCTCATGCGTATGACTCCCGAAATGAATTGGGCTATTCGCCCAATGACACACATGGGCCGAAACGCTCACTACCATCAAGAAGACAATGATAATGATTACACTAAGGGAGAAGAAGGTATGTTCTTACAACAAGGGCTTGGTACTCTTGCCCACGAACCGTTGGAAGAATTTGACGGTGTTTCTATTGCTTCTCATATTCTTAGTCGCATAAAAGAAAATTACGGTACTGAAAAGCGTATGCGGTATCTCCCTCGTCTTAACATTCACAAAGAACCAATGAAGGAACTTCAATATGATGAATTACTTGATGCGTCAAGAAGTCATTTCAAGGGTAAACAAAATTTAGAAAAGGTAAGGATGAGTAAAGATGACCTTCTTTATTTGGCTGGTTATGACCCAAAGACACGGGAATTGATGAGCGAGCATCCTATTCATGGTAAACTGGATGAACCCATTGTAGATGCTGGAATGATTGACTACATTGAGGCTGTCGCTAAAATGCGGTCTTCACTTCATCGTCAAATAAAAGACATTCGCAATCATCGTGCATTCTTTACTTCACCCTTTGGCCCACACCCCGATGAAGAAAAGCCCGAATACTGGGAAACAAGTGCTGATAATGATTTTACTTACGGTCCGGGTCATTTTTGGAGTACACCGTTTCAAAGTACAGGTGGAGCAGGAATGTCTTACGCCACATACATGGAGATGCTTCATGCGACACACGCTCAAGAAGATGGTTCAACACCGTTTATTGAAAGCAAGGATGATACAGGTGAAAACTTCTTTGAGCCAAATATGATGAATAAAACTCTCGCTAATCACTTCATGCCGTTGAGGTCAAAAATCATAGGTCAATACCAAGAAAAAATGAAAAAGGTGAACACAAAAGAAAAACAATTTGTATCTGCTGGAAAGGGTTTTGTTTACCGAAATGAGGCTGAAACTCTTCAAGAAATGCTTTCACCATTCGGTGTTTCAAAGAAACATCCTCATCGTGAAGGCACTACAAACAAAAACAACATCACTGAACACAAGTCTTCACTCAATCCTCAGTACGAATACGCTATACGACACATGACGAAAAATGAGCGAGATAGCAAATTTGGTACCCACCTTCAACCCCTTCAATTCCCACATACTGTAATTCCTAATTATCACATTGGCGGCAAAACTGGTTATGGTGCGGCACCTTCCGATAGTAACCTTCACCGTAACGCCCAACTTGCTCATTTTGTAGAAACATTAGGAGGTCGTATGTATCACCCTCACACCCCCGCTAAAAAATCCATGCAAAAGCCAAGCGATTTCATACGAGGGGATGAATCAACCAGCGGTGGTATGTCTCGTGATGAGTTTACAGACTTTATGAGATGGGGAAGCGGTACAGGGTTTTCTTTCAAGTCACTCAAAAATAAAGTTCTCAATAACAAAGATATGAACCATACGATGACTGCTATCACTCAAGCGTCAAAAATACTGGGTACACAAGACCCGAAGGAGATTCTTGAATACCTTACTCACGGTGACCACGAAGAACTAAACCGTGCGTTGTTGGGTCGTGAAATCGGAGAATTTGATACCAATAAATTCAATATCGGGATAGACAGTATGAAAGCCAGTATGAATACTGAGATTCAAAACAAGAAAAAGAATCAAAAAAGTAAAACCACAATGACCACTGATGAAAAAGATGTGGTGTCACGCTTTTTACAATTTGGTGGTATGATGCCCGCTTCTCAAGAAGAAAGCGAGTTGAATACCAATCTTGAAATGATGAATCAGCAATTGATAGATACGCCAGTTGAGCAACGAGGCGAACTGATGCAACAAATTCGTGACACAACTGAACAACTTGAGCGTGTACAACAAAAAATGAACAAAAAGAAGCAATCTTCTCATTGGGAAAAAGATGCCAATCGTACACATACAATTTTCAGCGGCCATCGTAAAACAATTGCCGAGGTAGCACGAGATGTTATACTACCAAAATATCTTGAGCATGACCCAAATGCCTTTGACCCAAATGACCCGAAAACATTCCTTGCAAATCATCACCAACTTATGCGTGACGCTCAACGCTACATCGCATCTGTGCCTCATTCAGTACATGGTATAACAACGACTAATTATGGCATAGATGATGCAGTAAAACCAACAAAACCTTCACAAAATCCATTACACGCTACGGTAGGTAAGCATTTATCCACAGATGGAAAAATGATTGATGGTAACATGAGCGTGGATGAAGTGCTTAAAATTCTCAATATAGAAAAGACCCCTGTTGCTAAAGAAAAAGCACGAGAACTCATTAACGCTTCTAATGAAGCCAATACACCTTTGTTCGCATCAACTATCAAAGACATTTTACTTAGCGGAAAAATTCCAAACATAGATGCTATCAATCTTAATCAATTTACAGATGAAGAAATCATGAGTAAGCCCGAAGAAGAATTAACAGATGAAGAACGCTTCTTTCGCCATGCACGAGAAAATGGTTATCATAAAGCCATGAATCACTTTCAACAACAAACCGATAACAAGCAATGGAAAGGGCACCACTCTCACGCTATACCTCGCTATTTGGCTATGAAACTCAACCCACAACAATTTGATTTTTCTATGACAGCGGCAGGCGTAGGAGCAATAAGTGGAGATATACACAATGCAAAAGGATTCAACAGTAAATCATTGGCTCGCACAACGAACACAACGAAAAACCATCTTGATACCATCGTTCACTTTGACCCTCGTGTTATGGATGATGAAGAAGGTATTTTTACTCCCGGTGAAGACTTTTCGGAAACAGCAGGATTTGGACAACGACCTGTAGGTGCGGCCACGCCTGCTAATACTGCTTTGACTGACCACTTTGACAGTGGTGCATGGCATCACGGATATGAATTGACACCAACGGTTGGTGCTGAGTTTGATGCTGAGGGGAATATATTCGCAGGCTCAAATGTTAGTACAGGATTGTATCACAGTGTACCTCAAGAACTTACTGAAATGGTGCATGGAAAGGAAATAGCAAATCAAGTGTACGCAAACGCCCCACCGCCAAGAAACCCTTCCAACGCTCACCAAAGTATGAATCTTGAATCGGCTGACACAGCGAGTGACAATATGTACACCATAGCGGCCAGTGAGATGACTGAACTTATCACATCACTTCTTGACCCCGATATTATGCTTACAAAGAGTGATGATGCAAAATGGAGTCCACCTGTTCGTCCTATGCACCGTATCTTTGAGATGAGTGACTTAGAACATTTGCGTGGTTTCAGCGGTTCATGGGTAGTAAGTAAGTGGTACGATGGAAAGCGTCTTGTTATTGTAAACAAAGATGGGGAAATTACAGCGTATGACGAAGGTGGTAGAAAGAAAGGTCTTCGTAAAACCACGAAAGAGGCTCTTGAAAAGATGAACGATAAGAATTACACGCTTGACGCTATACTTGGTGAAGAGGAATTACATATCATTGATATTATCAATTACGATGATAACAATGTGGCTGAGATGCAGATGTTTGAGCGATTAAAGATATTGCGCTCACAGTTTGATAGTCAAGAACATGTTATCGTTCCCGGCCCACATGATACTCGCATGACGGATGATGAAGGATTGGAAGAGGCTGTAAAGAATCTTAAAGAAGACCACGATAACATTCTCCTTCGTGATAACAAATCAACATACATGCGTGGAGAACGCCGCCATCCTAAGTGGGTGTTATATCGTGATTCTCGTGATTTCAACTTCATAGTTCTTGACCGAAGAGGCAAAGGCCCATACACATACCAACTTGGTGCTGGCCCCATTCTTGAAATAGAAGGACTTGGAAACCGAGCAGTAGAGCATAAAGGAGAACATTACATGGATGTAGGTACTGCACACAATCAAAAGAAGGTCTTCAAGGTTGGAGATGTTGTTCGTGCATCTATTACAGGTATCTCAAAGAAGAACCGTAAGAATCGCCCTGTGTACAATGTACAGTTCAAAGAATTGGAAGGGGAGGGCGAAGGAGAAGGTGCGGCAAGTACAGAATCTCTTGACCTCATGACTAAATCATTTCCTCCTATTCTTATTCCGCACGATATTGAAATCTCGGACTCACAAATTCAAATCGTGTTGAAGGGAATTGACACAGTAGTGTATGAAATGGAAGAATTGAACGATACATGGGTACTACATTCTCCTACAAGCACAATGGGTGCTTTAACAAAAACTGATTACCCAGTAATTCTTTCCGAAAGCCTATTCCCGTTTTGGTCGTCTGTTGCTCCTTTGTTAGTAAAGGGGTACTTGAGGAAGGCTACAGAAGTGGATATGCCAAAGAAACCTACAGATGAGCAAATGGAAGAGGGAAGTGCGGGTATTCTTGAAGAAGATGATGAGGAGCGATTACTCAAACCTAATAATACCAAGAAGGCGTTAGAAATTATTTCACGAGCATTGGATAAAATTTCCAAAGAAAAGATGACTTGGACAGGTCCGAAGGGATTGGGTATAGATGTAGGTACACCGCAAGAATCACCTCGTGGCCCCACACAACTTCGCAATGAGTCCACACTCCCCGATTTTGACGGTGAAAAGAAAATTACCGATGAAACAAAAGAGAAGAAAAAAGAAAGACTGAATCACATTCAAGTGCAAACTGACGAGGGTGAAAATTTGTCTATAGACTACGATAATGACCAGCCTTTGTTATCTCGCTCTTAACGAGCAGTATAAATACCATAACAGTAAGTCCTTGATTCAATGCTCGCAGTTCAACGACCCAATGACGGTATCACTCTTCTCAAGAGTGGTAACGATTTGGTTGTTGCTGGTTACGCATCGGTTGAACTTGTTGACAAGCAAGGCGACCTTATTACTCGTGGTGCTTTGAGTGATGCCTTTGATGGCTTCATGAAGAGCGACAAATACCGAAATGTGCAACTGGCTCACTCCAACATTCAAGTTGGGGAAGTAATTGACAGTTACATAGATTCTAACGGACGAATGTGGAAATCCGAATGTGATGACACAGGAATGTTCGTTGTAGTACAACTCCGCAATGATATAGAGAAGGCTCGTGAAGTAGCCGCTGAAATCCGCAAGGGCAACCTTCGTGGGTTTTCTATTGGAGGACAAGCATTCAAGCGAGTGCGAAAGTCCGACATGGAAAAAGGCGACTACCAAGAGATTTCAAAAATGGAGTTGCATGAGGTGACGATTTGTGAAAAGGGTATCAACCCCGAAGCGCAATTCCGAATTTTGAAGGAGGATACCACTATGACAGACGAAAACAGTGATTTGACAGGAATTATGTCACGCCTTGAAGCCCGATTGGATGCTATGGAAAAGGGAGAACTACCTCCTGCTCTTAAAGAATCTATGAAAGACAGCAAGGCTGATGAAGAAAAGAAGCCCGAAAAAGAAGAAGGTGACGAAATGAAAGATGAAAAGAAAGAAAACCCCTTTGCAAAGGGAGAATACAGCGATGTTATTTCCTCTGAGTATCTATCTTGGATGGAAAGCACTCTCAAGTCGGCTGGTGTTGATACACTCGCCGCTCGTGACCACTTTGACGCTCTTGAAAAAGCACAACTTGGTGGCTTTGATAACCCCGATGCCGTGGACGGTGCTGACTACTTCGGTGGTCAAGTCCGTGGTCGTGGACAAGAAGGAGGTTCACCATCTACTGGTGCAATCAACGCAATCACAGCATCCGGTGGAAAAACCCCATCCGGTGCTCTCGGACCAGCCCAATTGTCTAAGGGTTACCTCAACGCTGAAAATGTGAGTGAGGCTGACCTTGAAGCCGCTTACGAAGTGTACAAAGCCGCCGCATCGGAACAAACTTTCCGAAACGACCTTGAAGGACACTTTGCAAACCGTTTCCAACAAGAAATGCAACTTGCAAAGTCCGAGGCTGAAAAAGCCGCTTTTGATGCACGAGCACCTCTTACGGAAATCGTGAAGTCCATTGAGCAACTTTCGGAGCGTATTGACAATCTTGGTGCTGGAACTTCTTCCACTATCCAAAAGTCAGTGTCCACTATTGATGTCCCTTCCACGCAAGACCTTGCCAACATGGGTTGGGATGAGGTACACTCGCTTGCACAGCGAACCTTGCGAGGGGCTTAAAATTAAAAAAGAAATGAGGTGAATTATTATGGCACGAGATTACATTAGAAACATTACTGATATGGAACGATACTACTATGGCGCAGGAAACGCTATGGGTTACTCCTACTCCGGTAGCGAGTTGCTCAAGGCTGATGCACCTATGCTATCAACCACTGCTGGTACATACCAAGCAATCTACGGACGCAAAGTTTGGAGTCAGTTGAACCAAGAGTTCAACGCCTTCTCTATTCTACCAAAGCGACCATGGGAGCGCAGTGGATGGCGAGTTATCACCGAGCGTCCTTCCTTCTCTGTTGGTGGCGGTGTTGCAGAAAACGCAACTCTTCCCGACACCACCAAACCTACCTTCCAACACATTGCCGCAAAGCCAAAGACTGTTGTTCACACCTTTGACATGAGCGAAACCGCAATGTTCCTTTCCGACAAAGATGACGGACTTGGCGACATTCGTGCAATCCTTAAGGAAGAAATGGGTAAGCACCACGCAGAACACATCAACAAGATGCTCACTGTTGACAAGGCTACTGTTGCCGGAAACGACTTTGAATCCCTTGACCGTGTTACTACTGGGGCTTCCGCAGGTTCCGCAGAAGACATGTACTCCATTGACCGAAGTGCAAACTCTTGGTCACTTGCAGAACATGATGAAAACGGCGGTACTGACCGAAACCTTTCACTTGACCATTTGGACACTTTGTTCCAAAAGACATGGACTCGTGGTGGAAACCCAAAGGTCATCCTCACTGGATACGACACTTTGATGCGTCTTCAACAACTTCTACAATCCCAACAACGATTTATGGAAGAGAAGCGTGTTACCCCTACCTACAACGGTGTTAAGGGTGTTCCCGGTCTTGAAGCAGGATTCATTGTTGCAACATACAATGGTGTCCCAATCATCCCATCTAAGGATGTGCAACCCGACACCTTGAGCCGTATGTATTTCCTTGACACTGATTACTTGTACTTTAGTACAGCAATTCCAACCCAATACTTTGAGAGCGGTATTGAAACTGGCGACCCATTCGCCATCAACCGCCTCGGACAAGAAGGAATGTATCGTACTATGGGTGAACTATGGACGACTTTCTTCGGCGGTCACGGCTCTATCCGTGACCTCAAGTGAGGGTTGTGAAGCAAAACAATATGGATGTGTAAAATATGGCAACAGAAACAAAGACAGAAAAAGGCTTGACTATCTCATTTGATGATGCAGATTTTTCAACAGGAACCGTATCGGTTCTTTTGGACTTAGACATGCGAACAGGAACCCCCGTTGATGAAACGGGTTGGTTGGACGGTAACGCTGGTGGTGCATACCCCGGTACCCTTACTGGTTTCACCGCACAGAACACTGACGGAAACGCAGTGGGCAGTATGCGAATGGTGACCATTGGGTTTACCTTGGCAGATGCCGCTGAGCAAGTGCTGGTTCTCACCGCAGGTGCATCAAAAATTGTCGGTGTTATCGGCACCACTTTTGCAGTGGCTGACAAGACCCTATCCGCTACTTTCACCAACACGGGATTGGCCCCTGCCGCAAAAACTGGCGGTGCTGACCCATCAATTGTCCTTCACGGTGAAGCAGGCGGCGCAGGAACGGTAACTGTAGTGATGCTTAACTGAGTGTGATTTAGATGCCCAAAGTGACTTTTACTGGTCCTTTCTATGAAAGGCGGCGAAGAGATTCTCCGACTCCATGGATTCGTGGACAAGTGAATGAAGTCACACAAGAGTGGCTGAACGAGTGGCGACATACGCTACCCGCAAAGCACTTCAAAATTGAAGAGGATGAAGGAGTCACCGTTGATGGTGACAATGACGGCATCCCCGACAACGGTTGGTCACGAAAGGACATCCTTAAGTGGTTGACTGACAACGGAGTTAGCAAGGGTAGCGGTTATCTAACAAAAACCGCCGCTCTCGCTCTTGTAAAGGGGCATCTAAACACAACAAATGAATAAGGTGAAAAATTATGGCAGTAACAATTGACCCACGACCAACCGTTTTCGGTGACAGAATGATTATAACAGGCACTTATGCCGCTGGTGATAACTCTATTGATTTGAGTTCTTTCCTTTCGGAAATTGATTTCGCAGGTGCAAACTCAAGCGGTGTTATCGCAGGACGAGCAATTACCGACACTGGTGCATCACCACCACTTCAAAATGTACACTTTGGAGTAGATGTTCGTATTGACGGTACAACCATTCGTTTGGCGGCTGGTCTGCAAGACCCCGGTGATGTCGCAAACACAACACCCGCACAGGCTGGAACATTCATCGCAATTGGTCGTCGCTCTTGAGGTGACGACTTATGGCGGCACTAACCAAGATTGGCGTAAAAGTGCTCGGTCCTTTCTCCCCGAAGGAGTTTAGTGACACGGCAACTTTGCAAGGAACCATTCAAGCGGCTATCCAAGCAATTGCTGATGCGAGTAGTACCAGTTCTGTAATTGACAGCGAGTTAGTTCCTGTTCTTGGGAATTATTTTGTTATGGTAACCTATCAACTCGCATGAGGTGAGTTGGTATGGGTTTTGATGTTAGAAGCATTGATTTGAGCGACATTGTTCGTGCTGGCAAGCAAGACCGCAAGGCTGATTATCAGTACGGTGGTGATGTGGTTTCAAAGCCCGAAAAGCCACTTGAAGGTGTTACTCGTTCCCAACGAAACCGCAATCAAGAAATAGGTGACATCCTTAACATTGGTTCGGGCACTCGTTGTACGCACTGCGGATTCCTTCATTTCATGTGGAGGGCAACCTGTGGTGCTTGTGAAAAGCCTATGGAATACAACTTAGGAAAGCGTGACGAAAAGAAGAGGTTATGAATATGAAAGTTCTAATTAAAGCAATGCGACCACACCGACAAAAAGTTCTTACAGAAGATGGCGAAGAAATGCGCCTTCAACAGTGGGCTAACAAAGCGGCCAGTTCTGCACTTCGTGGTGCAGGTGAGGTTGCGAGCGGAGAACAATTTACTCAAGCCCGTGACGCTCTCATGCGTGAGGCTGTAGCCAATCCCGATGAGCATGGACTCAAGTTCATGGGCGAGCGTGTGCCCTTTGAAGGTCAAACCTTGGAAGAGTCGCTGAGCGAACCCGATGTAGAGGGCGAGCGAGCAATAATTGACAATCAGTTCAATCAAGACCCTATGAACGACCCCGACTTCAAAGAAGACATGACTGAGGATGAATCATTTGAGTTGGCTGAAAAACTTGACCGTAAAATGCCTAACATCTTTGATGGGCAGGGCAAACTTCGCCAAACGCTTCCGCAAGGCGGTAAAATGAATGAAAACGACATGCACGATGAAGCACTGGCTGATTGGGAAGCCCGTCAAAGCGACATTGACTTTTCTCGTGAGCAAGGACATACCGAAGGATTTGAAGGTAAGCCGTATCATGATATGGAACAAGAAGAGTTGGATGCTGACAAAAAGCGTTTTTATGGTATGTACCCTCATTTGAAACCTCAAGAAGAAGGTGGTTTTGACCCCGATGCTGAGGCTGAACACCTCCGTCGCATCATGAACTCTCGTGATGTTGCTATGCGTGATGCTTTAAGTCTATTGAAAAATCTGCAATTTCCTGCTGATGCTGGTAATAGACGGGAGTTCCAACGAATGCCGGGTGAAAAACACGGCCCTAATGACAAGTTTTTCCGATATGGTGAAAATCCGTATGTACCAAAAGGACACGGTGAGAAACCAATGAGGGCAGAAAGACCGCATCCCTACAGTCAATTGGGGGCTAATGTAATGGAGGATTACCAACTCATGCAAGAAGAACCCGAAGACAACCAACTTCTTACCCCCGATGAATTAGCATTTGCTCAATCCATTGCTGAAAATGACGGGCAAATGCCTCCTGCGGCAAGAATGCCAGCACCTACACTACGACAAGGAATGAATCAGTATAATCCACCCATTAAGACCTCCCGCCAAGTTCCTATGCGTGATGCTTGGAGCGTGTTAAAAAATGATTTTTTTAATCCACCGGAAGTTCCGTGTGCTAAATGTGGAAGGCCGACTGAACCAATGATGTATTACGGTTCTAATCAAATGGGGCCACAGCACAACACGCTTTGCGAAAAATGTGAAGACATCCCAATGATGGAAGACCAGTGAGGGAGGGTAATGTATGCCAGTAGTGTTCAGTCCCGGTGAGCCGGAAACCCGGCCTCTTGACCCCACTGCTGTTGTGTACTGCACCGCCCAACAAGTTGCTGACTTACTGGATATTGGCCCTCAAGAGGCTATCCTCATGAGTGCTGACGCTGACACGGACGCTGTGTATATCACAGGCAACGAGTATCGTCAAGTAGGCTTTAGCGTAGGCGACAAAATCCGTGTGTACAGCGATGCTGACCCACTGGGTGAAGAAGAGTTGACCATCACCGCCATCGGTAAAGGGACGGGTGGCAAGTCGGGGCATGTCAAAATCACCTTTAGCGGAGCAACGCTGACAGCATCGGACTATGAAGTGGCTGACAACGGGTA